>OATI01000032.1_pt1 | contig 197066 bp, 161 predicted proteins | sample 1494981 | NCBI WGS metagenome assembly OATI01 (sample SAMEA2579952, study PRJEB22360) | human gut metagenome
TACTATTATTGAAACGAAGAAACTCGCAGATTTACGCAAAGCATATCATTGCTCAAGTATAGCGCAGCTATTGAATCTGCGAAAATCTGCGATCATTTGCGTCTCAATAAAACGCTGTCACATAGTATGAACTAAACTTGAAGTACTACTTAACATATTATTTGAATCTAAATTCTGAAACATTACTTATCTCAAAAGTTATACTTTAAAAACAGAAGTCAGCATTGAAATGGGATATATCGCTTTTTCCTCCTTTCAAGCAACTTCTTATAGGACTTTGCAAACGTTTGTTGCCTTTCGTTAGCTTATATTTTCTGCATAAAGCATTATTTTTCAATAAATAATGCGTATTTTTGCACCCACGTAATAAAAAAGAGTTCTAAACAATTGTATGGTAAAAGATTTATTAACCCCCGATTATATCTTCGAAGCCAGCTGGGAGGTATGCAATAAAGTAGGAGGGATCTACACTGTTCTGTCTACAAGGGCGAACACATTGCAAACCGCTTTTCGTGATAAATTGTTCTTTATTGGCCCGGATGTATGGCAAGGCAAGGATAATCCCTTGTTTATTGAATCCGATAATCTTTGTGCTGCATGGAAAGAGTATGCACGTGAAAAAGATAACCTTTCTGTTCGTGTCGGACGTTGGAATATTCCGGGTGAGCCCATTGTTATTTTAGTCGATTTTCAGCCCTTCTTTGAAAAGAAGGATGATATATATACAGAAATGTGGAATCGTTTTCAAGTAGATTCGTTGCATGCTTATGGCGATTATGATGAAGCTTCTATGTTTTCGTATGCTGCCGGAAGGGTAGTAGAAAGCTTCTATCGCTATAATCTGACGGAGAATGATAAAGTAGTTTATCAGGCACACGAATGGATGACAGGCCTCGGAGCACTTTATTTGCAAATGGCTGTACCTGAAATTGCAACTATTTTCACAACTCATGCAACGTCTATCGGACGTTCCATAGCAGGTAACAATAAGCCGCTATATGATTATCTGTTTGCTTATAACGGAGATCAAATGGCTGGAGAATTGAATATGCAATCGAAACATTCTATTGAAAAGCAGACTGCTCACTATGTGGATTGTTTTACGACGGTGAGTGAAATAACCAACAATGAGTGTAAGGAGTTGCTTGAAAAGTCGGCAGATGTAGTGCTGATGAATGGTTTTGAAGATGATTTTGTACCGAAAGGAAGTACTTTCACAGGTAAACGTAAACGTGCCCGTTCGGCGATGCTGAATGTTGCCAACAAATTAATGGGAACAAATTTGGGTGATGACACGTTAATTATCGGAACCAGTGGGCGTTATGAATTTAAGAATAAAGGTATCGACGTCTTTTTAGAGTCATTGAATCGCCTTAATCGCGATAAGAATTTAAAGAGAGAGGTATTAGCATTTGTCAATGTACCTGGTTGGGTGGGAGATCCACGGGAGGACTTGCAAGCGCGTCTGAAGAGTAAAGAGAAGTTTGATACGCCGCTGGAAGTACCTTTTATAACACACTGGTTGCATAATATGACACATGATCAGGTGCTTGATATGCTGAAATATCTGGGAATGAATAATCGTCCGGAAGATAAAGTGAAAGTGATATTTGTACCATGTTACCTGAATGGTAGAGATGGTATATTAAATAAGGACTATTATGATCTGTTGTTAGGTCAGGATTTGAGTGTTTATCCTTCTTATTATGAACCATGGGGATATACGCCATTAGAAAGTGTTGCTTTCCGGGTACCTACTATAACAACTGACCTTGCCGGTTTTGGCCTTTGGGTGAAAAGCCTGAAAAATCAGCATGGCATTAATGATGGAGTAGAAGTATTACATCGGTCGGATTACAACTATTCCGAAGTGGCCGATGGCATTAAAGATACTATCTCTCTATTTTCAGGAAAAACAGAAAATGAAGTAAAGGAAATCCGCAAACATGCAGCCGAAATCGCAGAACAGGCGTTGTGGAAGCACTTTATTAGATATTATTATGAGGCTTATGACATTGCTTTACGCAGTGCAATGAAACGTCAGCTGAATTAAATTTATTCATCAACAAGTAAATCATAAACATTATGAAAGTTAAAGTTAGTAATGTGAACACTCCGAACTGGAAAGAGGTAACTGTAAAATCCCGCGTTCCGGTAGAATTAGAAAAACTATCTGAAATAGCTCGGAACATTTGGTGGTCCTGGAATTATGAGGCTACTGAATTGTTCTCTGATCTGGATCCGGCTCTTTGGAAAGAGGTTGGTCAGAATCCGGTGCTTCTTCTAGAACGTATGAGTTATGAGAAACTGGAAGCTTTGTCTAAAGACAAAGTGATTTTGAGACGCATGAATGATGTGTATTCCAAGTTTAGAGATTATATGGATGTGAAACCGGACACTACTCGTCCGTCAGTAGCTTATTTCAGTATGGAATATGGCTTGACTCACGTTCTTAAAATATATTCCGGTGGTCTGGGTGTTCTTGCCGGTGACTATCTGAAAGAGGCCTCTGATAGTAATGTAGACCTTTGTGCAGTAGGTTTCCTTTATCGTTATGGCTATTTTACTCAGTCTTTGTCTATGGATGGACAGCAGATTGCCAATTACGAAGCGCAGAACTTTGGGCAATTGCCTATCGACCGTGTTCTTGATGCTGACGGTAAACCGATGGTAGTAGCTGTGCCTTATATGAACTACTTTGTACATGCTAACGTATGGCGCGTGAATGTGGGCCGTATCTCTTTATATCTGTTGGATACGGATAATGAGCTGAACAGTGAATTTGACCGTCCTATTACTCATCAGCTGTATGGTGGTGACTGGGAAAATCGTTTGAAACAGGAAATCCTGTTGGGTATCGGTGGTATCCTGACATTGAAAGCTCTGGGTATCAAGAAGGACGTCTATCATTGCAACGAAGGACATGCTGCACTGATCAATGTTCAGCGTATCTGTGATTATGTGGCTACTGGCCTGACATTTGACCAGTCTATCGAGTTGGTTCGTGCTTCTTCTCTTTATACAGTCCATACTCCGGTTCCTGCCGGACATGACTACTTCGATGAAGGTCTTTTTGGCAAATATATGGGTGGATATCCTGCAATGATGGGCATCAGCTGGGATGATCTGATGGATCTTGGACGTAACAATCCAGGTGATAAGGGAGAGCGTTTCTGTATGTCTGTATTTGCTTGCAATACTTCTCAGGAAGTAAATGGTGTAAGCTGGTTGCATGGAAAAGTTTCTCAGGAGATGTTTGCTTCTATCTGGAAAGGTTACTTCCCTGAAGAGAGTCATGTAGGTTATGTTACTAATGGTGTTCACTTCCCAACTTGGAGTGCTACGGAGTGGAAGCAACTGTACGCTAAATATTTTAATGAAAACTTTTTGTATGATCAGTCTAACCCGAAGATTTGGGAAGCTATCTACAATGTATCCGATGAGGAAATCTGGAAGACTCGTATGACCATGAAGAACAAGCTGGTGGATTACATCCGCAAGCAGTTCCGTGAAACATGGCTGAAGAACCAGGGTGATCCTTCACGTATTGTTTCATTAATGGATAAGATCAACCCTAACGCATTACTGATTGGTTTCGGCCGTCGTTTTGCTACCTACAAACGTGCTCATCTGTTGTTTACTGACCTGGAACGTTTAGCTAAGATTGTTAACAATCCTGATTATCCAGTACAATTCCTTTTCACAGGTAAGGCTCACCCGCATGATGGTGCCGGTCAAGGTTTGATTAAGAGAATTATTGAGATCTCCCGCCGTCCGGAATTCTTAGGTAAGATTATCTTCCTCGAAAATTATGATATGCAGTTAGCACGCCGTCTGGTGTCCGGAGTTGATATTTGGTTGAATACTCCGACTCGCCCGTTGGAAGCATCGGGTACATCCGGTGAGAAAGCGTTGATGAATGGTGTGGTTAACTTCTCTGTACTTGATGGATGGTGGCTGGAAGGTTACCGTGAAGGTGCAGGTTGGGCGTTAACAGAAAAACGTACTTACCAGAATCAGGATCATCAGGACCAGTTGGATGCTGCGACTATTTACAGTATCCTTGAAACAGAAATCCTGCCGTTGTATTATGCACGTAATAAGAAGGGATATTCTGAAGGTTGGGTGAAGACTATAAAGAACTCTATTGCTCAGATTGCTCCTCACTATACAATGAAGCGCCAGCTTGATGATTATTATAATAAGTTCTATATCAAAGAAGCAAAACGTTTCCAGATGTTGTCTGCTAATGATAATGCCAAAGCGAAAGAGATAGCAGCATGGAAAGAGGAAGTAGTAGCGAAGTGGGATTCAATTGAAATTGTATCTTGCGAAAAGACTGAAGAGCTTGTGAAGGGAGCTATTGAAAGCGGAAAAGAGTATACAATCACTTACGTAATCGATGAAAAAGGCTTGAATGATGCCGTAGGACTCGAGTTAGTGACCACTTATACGACTGCCGATGATAAGCAACATGTTTATTCGGTAGAGCCGTTCAGTGTTATCAAGAAGGAAGGCAACCTGTATACATTCCAGGCAAAACACAGCTTGTCTAATGCAGGAAGTTTTAAGGTATCTTACCGTATGTTCCCAAAGAACCCGGATCTTCCTCATCGTCAGGACTTCTGCTACGTACGCTGGTTTGTGTAACAAACAACTATAAAGTATTATAATAAAAATAGCCCTTGCAATAGTAAAATATTGCAAGGGCTAATTATTTGTACATGAAGATGTGTCAAAAGTCTGAGAAAGCTATCGATATGTAACTTTAGAAACGCAGATTAACACAAATGACCGCGGATTTAATTTAATCTTTGCGTAAATTAGCGTTAATCTGCGTTTTAATGATGGTTAATTTACTTTATTGACGCACCCTCACGATACTTTTTTATTTCAGTACTTCAGCCAGTTTGGTTTGGAGTCCTTCGCCGTGGAGTCCACGTGCGATGATTGTACCTTCACCGTCAATCAGAATGGTATGAGGAATACTGTTTACAGCATACAGTTGTGCACCTTCGCTACCCCAGTATTTCAGATCGGACATCTGTGGCCATGTGATTTTCAGATTCTTGATAGATTCTTTCCATGCATCGGCACTCTGGTCGAGTGATACGCCAACAATCTCAAAGTTTTTACCTTTATATTTAGCGTAAGCATCTACGAGATTAGGCATTTCGCGACGACAAGGACCGCACCAGCTTGCCCAGAAATCAATAAGAACAACTTTACCTTTGCCTACATAATCAGACAATTTCACAGGTTTTCCGTCGGGAGTCAACATTTCGAAGTCAATGAATTTTTGCCCTACGGCAGTCTTCTTTTGCTTTTCGGTCATTTCCTTGATCTTTACGATTGTTTCGTCATTCTGGAATTGAGCCGGGATCTGTTGTAGTAAAGCATCATTCTCAGCAGTTGTCATATTATAATAATTGCTTTTGAACAGATGAATACCGACAGGGTTTGTGATATTCTTCTCGATACCTTCTTTGTAAACTTGTCCCAACTCTTCTTCGAGTTTTTCAAGTTCCTTCATATTAGCTTCTTTCTGCTCATCGGTTATATCGGCACTTCTCATTGATTCATAAAGAGGAGTTGCTTTCTGATTCAACACATTGATCTTGTTACGGATTTCCTGATATGCATCATTGTTGGCTGTACCGGTTGCCGAATCATTATCTCTGGTCAGTGCTATATTGATCTTACCGTTTTCAAGGAAGAAGTCTATAAGTAAAGCCTCGTTACCCTTACCGGATGTAATGTAACGGTTGACAGCAGAATCCTGCACACCTTCAAAGGTAAAGGTTCCTTTTGTAATAATTGCAGTATCCAGTTTGCTAAGTTGTCTGCCTACTACTTCCTGTAGAAATACAGTGTCACCGTCTGCCGCTCCTTCTACTGTACCGGTGATAACGTAGCCGGGTTTGTTGCCGTTACATGCTACCATGCCTAAAGCGGCTGCAGCAACGAACAAATAAGTTAACTTTTTCATGCTTTTGTGAGATTAGTGAATAAATATTTATGCAAAGATAGATTATTTTTCAGTCTTATCATGGGAAAACTCTGTTATATTAGATTAACACGTAGGAGGAAATCATAGAAATGTGTACCTTTGCATCCCAAATTGAGTATGAATATGCAAGAAAACAAATCCATTATTGAGGTTAATGCCGTATCGAAGTTCTTTGGCGAAAAGACCGCTTTGGATAATGTGACCTTAAACGTGAAGAAGGGAGAATTCGTGACGATTCTCGGACCTTCGGGTTGTGGTAAAACCACATTGTTGCGTCTTATTGCTGGTTTTCAGACCGCTACGGAGGGTGAAATAAAGATATCTGGTAAGGAAATAACACAGACACCGCCCCATAAGCGCCCGGTGAATACCGTGTTTCAAAAGTACGCTCTTTTCCCACATCTGAATGTGTATGATAATATTGCTTTCGGTTTGAAGCTGAAAAAGACACCAAAGCAGGTGATTGAAAAGAAAGTGAAAGCTGCTTTGAAGATGGTGGGTATGACGGATTATGAATATCGTGATGTAGATTCGCTTTCGGGTGGGCAACAACAACGGGTAGCTATTGCCCGTGCCATTGTCAATGAGCCGGAAGTATTGTTGCTTGACGAACCATTGGCAGCGCTTGACCTCAAGATGCGCAAAGACATGCAGATGGAGTTGAAGGAAATGCACAAGAGGTTAGGTATCACATTTGTGTATGTGACGCATGATCAGGAAGAGGCATTGACACTGAGTGACACTATTGTGGTGATGAGCGAAGGAAAGATCCAGCAGATTGGTACGCCGATTGATATATATAATGAACCGATCAACTCATTTGTTGCTGACTTTATAGGTGAAAGTAATATCCTGAACGGAACGATGCTGAAAGATAAGCTGGTCCGTTTTTGCGGAACCGAGTTCGAATGTGTGGACGAAGGTTTTGGTGAGAATGTGCCGGTGGATGTGGTGATTCGTCCGGAAGATTTATACATCTTTCCTGTGTCTGATATGGCACAGCTGGTGGGAGTAGTGCAGTCTTCTGTATTCAAAGGAGTACATTATGAAATGACGGTACTTTGCAATGGATATGAATTTCTGGTGCAGGATTATCATCATTTTGAAGTCGGTGCTGAGGTAGGATTACTGGTGAAACCGTTCGATATTCATATTATGAGAAAAGAGCGTGTCTGCAATACTTTTGAAGGAAAACTGGTTGATGATACGCATGTAGAATTTCTCGGATGCAACTTTGAGTGTGCTCCTGTTTCTGATATTGCTGCCGGTACAGATGTCCGTGTAGAAGTAGACTTCGACAAAATCATTTTGCAGGATAATGAAGAAGATGGTATGCTGACGGGAGATGTGAAATTTATCCTTTACAAGGGAGACCACTATCATCTGACAGTGTGGTCGGATTGGGACGAGAATGTTTTTGTAGATACGAATGACGTATGGGATGATGGCGATCGTGTAGGTATTACTATCCCTCCAGACGGAATCCGGATAATTAATAATTAGAAATTAAAAGTAAAGAGGTGAATAAGTTATCAATCTTTTTTTCATCACGTAAGAGTTGGACCCTCCCTTACATTATCTTTTCGGCGATATTCGTTGTTATTCCGTTGCTTCTTATTGTGGTCTATGCATTTACCGATGACAGCGGGCATCTTACATTAGAGAACTTTGAGAAGTTCTTTACTCACCATGAGGCGATCAACACTTTTGTATATTCCATTGGGATAGCTATCATAACAACACTTATTTGTATCCTTTTGGGGTATCCGGCAGCCTGGATTCTGAGTAATGCCAAGTTGAACCGTTCCAAAACTTTGGTAGTGCTGTTTATCCTTCCTATGTGGGTTAATATTCTGGTGCGTACACTTGCTACTGTTGCCTTATTCGATTTTTTCAGTATGCCATTGGGAGAGGGAGCATTGATTTTCGGTATGGTGTACAACTTTATTCCTTTCATGATTTATCCTATTTACAATACGTTGCAGAAGATGGATCATAGTTATATTGAAGCGGCACAGGATTTGGGAGCCAATCCGGTTCAGGTGTTTCTTAAAGCTGTTCTGCCCCTGTCTATGCCGGGAGTGATGAGTGGTATTATGATGGTGTTTATGCCTACTATTTCTACTTTTGCCATTGCCGAGCTACTGACGATGAACAATATAAAACTTTTCGGTACTACCATTCAGGAGAATATCAACAACAGTATGTGGAACTATGGTGCGGCCCTGTCTCTTATTATGTTGTTGCTGATTGCTGCTACCTCGTTGTTCAGTACGGATGATAAAGACAATTCTAACGAAGGAGGTGGGTTATGGTAAAGAAGATTCTTGCTCAAACCTATCTGTGGATATTGCTGTTACTGCTTTATTCGCCGATTGTGATTATAGTGATCTATTCATTTACCGAAGCCAAAGTTTTGGGAAACTGGACCGGATTTTCAACAAAACTCTACTCTTCTCTGTTTACAACCGGAACCCATCATTCGTTGATGAATGCGTTGATGAATACGGTCACTATCGCTTTGATAGCAGCCACAGCTTCTACTTTGTTAGGGAGTGTTACAGCTATCGGCATCTTTAATTTAAAGAATCGTGCCCGTAAGACTATCGGTTTTGTGAATAGTATTCCTATTCTGAACGGAGATATTATCACTGGTATATCTCTGTTCCTGCTGTTTGTTTCATTAGGTATCTCACAGGGCTATACAACTGTGGTACTGGCGCATATTACATTTTGTACTCCTTACGTGGTGCTTAGTGTGTTACCACGCCTCAAACAGATGAATCCGAACCTTTACGAAGCCGCTCTTGATTTGGGAGCTACCCCGATGCAGGCATTACGTAAAGTGATTATTCCGGAGATTCGTCCGGGAATGATTAGTGGTTTCATGCTTGCACTGACGCTCTCAATTGATGATTTTGCAGTAACGGTGTTCACCATTGGTAACGAGGGGTTGGAGACGCTTTCTACTTATATTTATGCTGATGCCCGTAAGGGAGGGTTAACGCCGGAACTTCGTCCGCTTTCTACGATTATCTTCGTGGTAGTTCTTGCGTTATTGATTGTCATTAATCGCAGAGCAGGTACTTCCCGCACGGGGAGTAACGGAAAACGGTGATGGAAGGATGAAATGGGGGTATACTATAAAAGAACTGTTTATGAAGAAGATTCTATCTATATTTATTTTATCGGGACTTCTACTTACCGGTTGTTACAACACAGGTGAGCCACGCGGAAAGGTACTGAAGATATACAATTGGGCTGATTATATCGGAGAGGGTGTATTAGAAGATTTTCAGGCTTACTATAAGGAGCAGACCGGAGAAGATATCCGCATTGTTTATCAGACGTTTGATATCAATGAGATAATGCTTACCAAGATTGAAAAAGGACACGAGGATTTTGATGTCGTTTGTCCTTCGGAGTATATCATTGAGCGTATGCTAAGGAAAGATTTGCTGTTGCCCATTGATACTGTTTTTGCTCATTCGCCCGATTATATGAACAATGTTTCTCCATATATCCGTGAACAGATAGCTAAACTTAGCCAGCCGGGACGTCCTGCCAACCAATATGCAGTTTGTTACATGTGGGGTACAGCAGGGATTCTTTATAACAAGGCTTTTGTTACCGAGCAGGAGGTAGACACTTGGGAGTGTCTTTGGGATAAGAAATATGCCGGTAAAATTCTGATGAAAGATGCTTATCGTGATGCATACGGAACAGCTATCATCTACTCTCATGCTAAAGAGTTGGAAGAAGGAAAAGTAACGGTTGAACAACTGATGAACGATTATTCTCCTGAAGCGATGGCAATAGTAGAGAAATACCTCAAAGCGATGAAGCCTAATATTGCCGGCTGGGAGGCTGATTTCGGAAAAGAGATGATGACAAAAAATAAGGCCTGGATTAATATGACGTGGAGTGGTGACGCCATGTGGGCTATTGAAGAGGCTGAGGCAGTGGGAGTGGACCTTGATTATGTAGTCCCAAAGGAAGGTAGCAACATTTGGTATGATGGTTGGGTGATTCCGAAATATGCACGCAACCCGAAAGCTGCCAGTTATTTTATTAATTTCATGTGTCGTCCCGATATTGCTATTCGGAATATGGATGCCTGTGGATACGTAAGTTCTATTGCTTCTCCCGAGATTATGGAAGAAAAAATAGATACGACGTTGACTTATTATTCCGACTTGAGCTATTTTTTTGGTTCCGGTGCAGATAGTATTCAGATCAATCGTATTCAATATCCGGACCGTAGTGTGGTAGAACGTTGTGCAATGATTCGTGACTTTGGTGATAAGACCAAAGAGGTGCTTGAAATATGGTCTCGTATCAAAGGAGACAATCTGGGAGTGGGTATTACCATTCTTATCTTTGTGGTGGTAGGTGTAATGAGTGGATGGATGATCTACAAACGCATACAGCGATATCAGCGTAAGAAGTTACAGAGACGTCGCAGCCGTAGAAAGAAGAATCAGAAGTCGTTGTAATCTTAATACATTATTCACCACAGAGTAACACGGAGTTCCACAGAGTTTAAATTTTTATTGAAACGCAGATGATCGCAGATTTTCGCAAAGGGAAACAAATCTAAGATAAAGAAATACAGTCTTTTAATCTGCGTTCATTTGTGTTAATCTGCGTTTCATCAGACAAATACTACTCTGTGGAACTCTGTGTTACTCTGTGGTGAAATGCATTCATAACTACACAGTCTTAATCGATTATCAATTTTTAATTAATTTGTTTGCAGCATTTCCCTCATGTGAGCGTCTAATGGATAAAACCAGATGCCGTATGAGGGAAATTTGCATCTATACTATTCTATGTCTATTCTGTTCTGTTACTCTCGTGGCGCAGGAAGTCCCGTTCGAAGGGCTTCATCTGGATGATTTGATTTCAGTCCCCGGCGAGCGTAAGCCGGGGACTTTCAAATCTCCTCTGCCTGCTGTCAAGTTGCCGGACTTTGAGATTCTACGTCCCGATAAACCTTTTGTTCCTCATTGGCCGCGTCCTTCTCTTCCCGGCATGACTCCGGTGCGTTTCTCACAGACGAATCAGCTTAGAAGCCTGTCTCTTTGGAAACCTTCCCGGCGATTAACCGTTCGTGGAGATTATTTCTCTTCAGCTTCTTTGCCGGTAGAAACTTACTCTGCATACAGTGTCCGGTCGGAAGCTGAAGCCGATTATAAACTGACAAAAAAGCTTTCGCTTTATCTTTCTACCAACTATATATCCGATAGGTATCACACACCGCGCAGTCTTTACACAATGGGAACAGGAGGAGGCGTTACTTATCAGTTTAATAATAAATTTCAGCTGAAAACAGGTGTTTATTATCAGTACAATACTGTTCTAAGGAAGTGGGAATGGATGTATCTGACTGGTTTAATTTTTTGTTTTTGAGCTGTATTTGTAATACCGTCCCACCTTTTTTGCATTTATTTTTAAAGAAATTGCCTTTTTTTTTTCTAAATCCCCACTTAATGTCTATATTTACCACGTTTTAAAGATTTCTGATAAGTAAGATCGGTTCCTTCTCAATATTATTGCAGAGTTATTTATCTCCTTAACAAGACTTCTCTAACAAAATCATTTTATTATTTAAGAATTAATTATTTTTTTTCGATGAACATTTTTATTGCAGGATTGAGCTATAACATTAGCGATTCCGATTTAACAGAGTTGTTTGCAGAGTATGGAGAAGTAGCCTCAGCGAGAGTTATTTCTGACAGAGAGACTGGCCGTTCTAAAGGTTATGGTTTCGTGGAGATGGCAGATGAAGAAGCCGGTAATAAGGCTATTTCAGCATTGAACGAAGCAGAAATAGATGGCAGAAAGCTTGCTGTATCTGTAGCTCGTCCTAAGGAAGAATCTGCTCCGCGTCGCAGCTATAACGGCGGTGGCAATCGTGGCGGTGGTTACGGTGGCGGTAATCGTGGCGGTGGCTACGGTGGCGGTCGTGACAGATATTAATCTGACGAAAAGCGGAAACGCTATGTACGCATAGTAAAAAGGCATTCAAAGATATTCTTTGGATGCCTTTCTTTTTATATATTTGTAGGATGAGAGAAACACTATCAGACATTGCACTTTATCACGAGTATAAAGCCACGACGGACACAAATAGTTTACTGTCCGAACGGACCTGGGAAGACTTGAATCTGGATGATTTTTTCCTGTTTGCCGACCATACTTCTTCTTGTGTAGGCAGACAGTATTTATATGATGTATTACACTATAACCGTACGTCAGAGGTGGCGGGTCAGGAGAAAATGCTCGATTCTCTTTCTGCTGATACTGTTTTGCGCCGTGATATCCAAAATGAGTTGAAAAAACTGAATCATGTGGATGCCTGTTCGATTGCCTCGTTGTTCTCGGCCACTCATCCGGTCAGTTCACGTTCTTTCTACTTATTACTGAGGGTATTGCAATTCATTCCGGCACTTTCGTTGGGATTATTATACGTCACCTCTTCTGTCGGGTTTCTCTGGTTAATGTTGGCAGGGCTGCTTGTAAACCTTGTGTTGCACTATCGTAAAAAGACAGAGATGCAGGCATATTTGTTTTCTGTGCCACAATTATTGAATTTGTTGAAGCAGTCAGAGAAGTTAACGAAACGGCCGCTCTGCCTCTCAATTAATAAAGAGATCACGGAAGTGTTGTCCGACTTAATGCCTTTGAGGAAACGTTTAGCTTCTTTCCGTCTGAGTATCCGCCTTGAAAGTGATTTGGCTTTTATGGTTTATTTATTCACTGAGTTGTTTAACATGTTTTTTCTGACCGAGGCAATCTCAGCATCCCGTGCTTTTTTTCTTTTACAGGGAAAACAGCAGAAGTTGGAACAGGTATTCCGCTTTTTCGGGCTGATAGATGTTTTATGCTCTGTTTCTGAGCTTCGGAGTAAATTACCTTACTACTCATTGCCTGAGTCTTGTCCTGAAGAGATTTCATTTCAAGTAGAGGATATCTACCACCCGCTGATAGAAAATTGTGTTTCCAATGCTATTACCCTCCATGGTAAATCTGCATTGATTACCGGCTCTAATATGTCAGGAAAGACGAGTTTTATCCGTTCAATAGGAGTGAATCTGCTTTCTGCAGGAGCGCTGCATACTTGTTTTGCACATCATTTTTGTTCTTCTCCGGATTTGAAGTTGGCTTCTGCTATTCATATGGAAGATAGCTTAATGGAAGGAAAAAGTTTCTTTCTGCAAGAAGTACAGACCGTTAAGGAGATGATTGATCTGAGCCGGGAAGGAAACCATCTGTTTCTGCTGGATGAATTGTTTAAGGGGACTAATACAATTGAGCGGATTGCCATAGCCAAAGCAGTGCTTTCGGCATTGGTGGTGCAAAGAAACCTTGTGTTTATCTCTACCCATGACATTGAACTTGCCTCCCTGTTGAAAGCTGAATATGACTTGTATCACTTCTGCGAAAGTGTAGAAGATGGGGTACTGTCTTTTGATTACAAACTGAAGTCCGGCCCGGTGACAGAACGCAATGCCATACGCATTCTTGATATTTGCGGTTATCCGCAAGAGGTAATACAGGAAGCATATGGGGTAGTAGGCCGGATTTGCGGATTTTAATTCTGTTTTCGGATGTGTGGAAAAGTCATCGTTACTTTGGTGTAGCAGTTTACTTCTGAATCGATTGTTATCTTACCACCATACACTGATAATATCTTCATAGATAAGCTCAGTCCGATTCCCTGTCCTGTATACTCGCGGGTGTTGCTTGCCCGGTAAAAGGAGTGGAAGATATGATGTATTTCTTCCTCCGGAATGCCGATCCCGTAGTCTTTTACCTCAATGACCGGGCAATCTTCACGAATGCTTAAACTGACGTCTACCTGCTCTTTTGAGTACTTCCGGGCATTATCTATTATGTTTTGCAGTGCGATACGCAGCAGATAGAAGTTGGCTGTGATATGGACGCTTCCATCTGTCTCATTCGTGTTGAATGTCACTTGTGGATATTGCAGGCATAAGTCGCGCAGGAGCACAACGAGGTCTATCTTCTCCTTAGCGTTTTGCAATATATCTTCATCCTGGCGGGAGAGGAAAAGCAGGTGTTTTATCAGTTGGGTGATGCGCTTGCTTTCTGTGGAGATGCGTTGCAGCGAGTCTATGTATTCCGTAGCAGAACGTTCTTTGAGCAGGCTGATTTCACATTCTCCTTGAATGGCGGTGAGCGGGTTATTCAGTTCATGCGAGGCATTGCTGATGAATGACTTTTCTGCCTGGAATGCGGTATCTATCCTGTCCAGCATTTCATTCAGGGTTCTGATAAGTTCGTCCAGTTCGTCTTTGTTATCGAAGGTTTTCATCCGTACATTCAGATTGTTTCCGCGAATGCGTTTCAGTTCTTTGAGGATGTGCTGCAAAGGACGCAGAATACGGTTGGCATAAATTCTTCCGAGGAGATAGATGAGGCCGCAGCTTATCAGCAGGAGGAATACGGCGAGCAGAAGGATATGCTTTTGAATCTCGTATCCATAGGTATTGTTTGCCATTACCAAAACAATAAAGTCGCCTTCATTGTCGGGGTAGTGGAGTGCAGCGCCTCTCAGCTTGCCATAAACGAAGGAGACCGGGAGATCTTTGAACAGGCGTGCCTGCTGGTTGCTGTCGAGGTATTTGTTCAGAGAATCGTTTACAGCCATCGGTACACTGTCCATATTCAGCAATATCTCTTGCGCCTGTGGCAGTAGCTCGTTGTACTTCTGCTGAATTTCGCGGTAACTGTATTCGTCTACCTCATCTTTTTCCCAATGTTTCTGAGCAGTCAGATAAGCCTTCTCTATCAGGTAAGAGTCATAGAGGTGATTGATATACCGAGAGGTGAAAAAGTAGAATACCATAACCACCGCAGTGATGGCTCCTACGGTGATGATGGTATAAAACAGTGCTATCCTGGATCCTATTTTCATCTTTTGTACCTCCCTACATCTTTTTTGTTATTGTATTCCCATGATGTACCCCATTCCCACAACCGTATGAATGAGTTTCGTCTCGAAATCTTTATCTATCTTATTTCGCAGATAGTTTACGTAGACATCTACCACATTGGTGTTGGTATCGAAGTTCTTGTCCCACACATCTTTCAACAGCGTAAGGCGCGAGAGAACGGTGCCCTGGTGTGTCATAAAGTACTCTAAAAGGCGGTACTCCTTTACGGTGAGGTCAATGGTGAACTCTCCCCGCTGGGCACGACGGGTATTACAGTCCAATACAAGATCGTTGCAGGTGAGTTGCAGTGCCGGGCTTTCTTTGCCCCGGCGGAGCAGTGCTTTGATACGGGCTTCCAACTCCTGAAAACTGAAAGGTTTTACCAGATAATCATCTGCTCCGGCATCGAGTCCCTTTACGATATCTTCGGTAGTACCTAATGCCGTGAGCATGACGACGGGGGTCTGATACCCTTCTCTCTGGCGATATTGCCTGCATAGATCCAAGCCGTTTGTTCCGGGCATGATAATGTCCAGTATCAGCAAGTCGAATGCTTCATTCTGCAACAGTTCCCAGCCGGAAGTGCCGTCATGGGCTACGGTGACTGTGTGCCCGAATTCCTGTAATCCGCGTTCGATGAACGAGGCTATGTTTATCTCATCTTCTACCAATAATATCTTTGCCATGAACGAGTTGTTTTAGTATTTTGCAAATATACGAGATTCACAACAGAGGACACAGGGGGTACGGCGTTTTTTCTTTTGAACCTTGTGATGTGAGGTCCCGTATGGAACGTAGGGTTTGTCACTGAGGTACCTTTCGTTTGTCGGTGGGGTGGATTATTTTACATGTACATCTAATACAGTACGACATGTGCATGTCGTACTGCTCCACATGTGCATGTCATGCTGCTTTACATGTACATGTAAAACATCCCTCCTCTATGACCTCCGGTAGGTTTGTCTACGAGGTACGTTCCTTTCCATACCTTCTGTGGTGAATCTGCTCATAACTTTCTCTGATTCAGGTTTCCCTCTTTATCATACAGCATCTTTTCGTATACCACTTCCACAATCAGCGGGAAAATGAAAAGGGCGAAGAAAGTAGCTCCTATCAGTCCGCCGATGATGACAATAGCCAACGGGCGTTGTGATTCCGACCCGATACCATGACTCATAGCTGCCGGCATCAGGCCAATGGCTGCCATAGCTGCCGTCATCACTACCGGACGGATGCGGGAACGCATACTTGTCTGGATCGCTTCGGGCAGGGGGAGTCGTGCCTGTATGTTATGTTTGATATCCGAAATCATGATGACACCATTCTGAATGCAAATGCCGAACAAGGCAATAAACCCGATACCCGCCGAAATGGAGAAGTTGAAGTGCGTGATGAGCAATGCGATAATGCCACCAACAGCGGCGAAAGGTACATTCAGCAGCACCAGTCCGGCATCCCGGGCGTTGGAGAACAACACAAACAGGATGATAAAGATGATGGCAATGCTTACCGGAACTACCTGTGAGAGGCGTTTCGTAGCCCTTTGCTGGTTCTCAAAGTCTCCTGTCCATTTCAGTGTATAGCCTTCGGGCAGATGTATGGAGGCATTCACTTTCTTCTGTGCTTCGGCTACGGCAGTTCCCATATCCCGTCCGCGTACGGAGAATTTCACGGCACAGAAACGGGTGTGGTTATCACGGAATATCAGTAGAGGGCCGGTAATGGTCTTTATCTCTGCCAGCTCTTTGATGGGTATCATGGTACCGTTCATGGTGGGTACCAGTATCTTGCCTATCTCTTCTTCATTTTGGCGGTATTCCGGTTTGTACCGCACCATGATGTTAAATTTGCGTTCATCTTCGTAAAGCAATGAAGCCGACTTACCGCCAATGGCCATTTCGATGATGGATTGTACATCTTCTTTGGCTACACCGTAGCGTGCCAGGCTCTGCTCATTCAATTCAATGCGCAGTTCCGGCTGCCCGATGTTACGGATGACACCCAAGTCTTCGATACCTTGCACGGTAGCGAGTATTTTGTCTATTTCTACTGCTATTTTCTCAGATTTGTACAAGTCTTTGCCGAATACTTTTACGGCGATAGACCCTTTGACACCCGAAGCGGCTTCTTCCACATTGTCCGTGATAGGCTGGGAAAAGTTGAAGTCGATACCGGGATAGAGTGAGAGGTCATCCTGCATTTTATCTATCAGTTGCAGCTTGCTCAGCTTGCTTTCCCACTCTTTTTCCGGATAGATATCTACATGAAATTCAATATTGTAGAACCCCGTTGCATCCGTACCGTCGTTGGGGCGTCCGGTCTGTGAAAGCACTTGTCTTACCTCAGGATAAGCAGCGAGCTTGCGCCTCATCTGATTGGCGAGTTTCACCGATTCGTCCAGCGAGATACTTTGTGGCAGGGTAGCACGGATGTAGATAGAACCTTCGTTCAACTGTGGCAGGAACTCAGTACCTAACAGAGTAAACATCCACAATCCGACAACAGCTACGATACTTGCCAACCCGATGGATAGTTTGCGGTGTGCATAGCATTTATTGAACAGGGCGCTCGCCTTCTCGTTGATGAAGCGGACAAAGAAGTTGTTCTTTTCACGTACATTCTTCTTTAATAACATAGACGACATCACCGGAACCAGTGTAAGCGTGAATAATAATGCACCCAACAAGGCAAAACCGAGAGTATAGGCGAGAGGTGAGAACATCTTGCCTTCTACTTTCTGGAAAGAGAAGATAGGAATAAGGGCTGTGATAATAATCAGTTTGGAGAAAAAGACAGCCTTTGCCTTGTCTTTGGCTGTATGGCGGATCAGTCCCATTTTCGACATACGGTTGAAAGCCGGCATTCCCACTTCCCGTGCTTTCTTATCGAGCGCCACAAATACCCCTTCCACCATTACCACGGCACCGTCTATAATAATACCGAAGTCGATAGCCCCCATCGATAAGAGATTGGCCGACATCCCCATGGCACGCAGGCAGATAAAGGCAAAGAGCAGTGCCAGCGGGATAACTACCGCCACTACCACTGTAGTCCGCCAGTCTGCCATGAATATCAGTACAATGAAGGTCACGAGCAGGATTCCTTCGATCAGGTTATGTGTCACCGTTCGTACGGCGAGGTTTACAAGGTCCTCACGGTCATAGAAGGGTACAATCTGTACATCCTTGGGCAATACATTCTTGTTGATATCTTCTATTTTGGTCTTTAGAGCATCAATCACTTCTCCCGGGTTTTCTCCCTTACGCATTACGACGATGCCTTGTACTACATCGTTTTCATCCATTCTTCCTACTTGTCCCAGGCGAGGCAGGGAGGATTCGTGTACATCTGCCAGATGGCGTACTAACACAGGAGTGCCATTGATATTCTTTACTACGATGTTCCGTAACTCTTCCAGGTCGTTGATGAGGCCGATACCGCGTACTACGTATGCCTGTGAACTTTTGGTGATCACGTCGCCACCCACATTGATGTTACTGTTGGCGATGGCATTGTAAAGCTCCAGCGCGGTGATACCGTAATTAATAAGCTGGTGAGGGTTGACGCTTACTTCAAACGTCTTTACCTCTCCGCCGAAACTAACGATATCTGCCACGCCCGATACCGAACGGAGGTTACGTTCAATCACCCAGTCCTGGATGGTTTTCAGTTCCCGTACGTTTCGCTTATCACTGCGCAAAGTATAGCGGAATATCTCTCCCGTAGGGCCGTAGAGGGGTTGTACTTCCGGTGTTATCCCATCCGGCAGATCAGCATCATTCAATAAATTGTACACTTGCTGGCGCGCGGTGAAGTCGTCCATCTGATCTTCAAACATCACGTTGATAACCGACAGTCCAAAGAGGGTAGTGGAGCGTATATCTGTTTTCTTCTGCACCGGATTCATCGCTATCTCAATGGGGATAGTGATGAACTTCTCCACTTCTTCGGCACTGCGTCCCGGCCATTGAGTGATGATAGTAACTTTGGTATTCGTTACATCCGGAAAGGCATCAATCGGGGTATGCTTAAAAGATACAACTCCGGCAATGACGGCTATCGTGGTACAGAAAAAGATAAAAAACTTGTTCTTCAGTGAGAAGGCTACAATGTTGTCAATAAACTTATGCATCGTTTGTTCCTCCTTTTAATCAGCATTCAATGCGTTGTAAACCAGCAATACATTTTTATTCAGAATGTGGTCTCCCTCTTGTACACCCGATGAAAGATAGCACTCTTTGCTCAGTTGGCGGTAGACTTCAACTTCCTTTATAGTGAGTTTGCCGTTGGCGTCTGCTGCTACTACATAGTTTTTTCCATTTTCAAAAACAAGGGCGTGTGAGTCTATGCGTGGCAGTTTCTTATCGGATACCTTACTTATCACGCATACATTGGTAAACATGCCCGGTTTTAGCAGGTAATCTTTATTGGTGAGTTTTATCCGTACACTCATCGTTTTGCTTTCGTCATTCAGCATGTTGTACACTTTGTCTATCTTTCCGCTGAACTCTTTGTCCGGGTAGGCGAGGGTAGTGATACGTACCGGAGCACCTTCGTGCACCTTACTGATGTCGCTCTCATATACGTCTGCCATTACCCATACATTCTCCAACCCGGAGATGGTAAACATCTCATCGTTTTGGTCCGAACGTATCTGCATCTCTTTATTGATATTCTTTTCTACGATAAAACCGGATACCGGGGCTTTCACCAGATAAAGCGATTTTCCGGCAAGATGATAGATGGAGAAGATCTCCGTGATTCTCTTTTCTTCTGCTTCGGCATTGTTTAGTTCCTGGTGAGCTTGCAATACATCACGTTCTGATGCCATGCCGGAGGTAAACATATCCTGTACAGATTGTAAGTTACGGCGGGCGATGATAAGTTGTTGTTCCGCTTCTTTCTTTTGTTTCTCATAATCGGCTACTTCGCCACTCCGGATGATGGCAAGTATATCTCCTTTGCGTACATGATCGCCGATTTCGGCAGAGACTTCAGTCACTGTACCTCCGAAAATAGGAAACACACGTGCTACCTGTTCCTGATTGAAAGTAACCCTGCCGTTGAGAGTCAGTTCGTCAGTCACTTCATGTGTGTATACAGTATCTACCGATACTACGTTTTGTAAACTGTCTGTAAGGAAGAGTTCCTGAGATATCTCTTTGGGAGTTTCTGTTTGTCCGCCACAAGCACTCAGTATCATGACGCAGAGGCAAACGGGTAGTAAGATACGGTTCATATTGATTCTAATAGTTAAATACAGTTTGTCCGACAATTGTGTTTAAGTTCTCCATAGCGAGGAATACATCTTTTTTGAGCTCATACAGTTGCAGGCAGGTTTCTTTGTAGCTTTGATAATAGTCGATGAATTCAAGCATGCTGATGTTCCGTTTCCGGAAGTTTTCATTTACTCCTTCGATAAGGCGTCCGAAATTGTGCTCCAGTTCATCATTGGACGACCGGTACAATTCTACTGCTTTTTGTAGCTGACTATAAGCTGCGTATAACTCCATACGTGCCTTTTCTATGGCATATTCTTCTTCCTTTCCGTTTTGCATAATATCGATTTTAGCCGATTTAATGTTTCCCTGGTTACGGTTGAAGATAGGGACGGAGACACTGCCCCCTACGGCGAAGTAGTTGTTGATGAAGTTTCCGGCGCGGTCATACATACCTTTGATTGAAAACTCCGGCGCTGCCATAGAACGCTGTAACTTCAGGTTCGCTTTGGCAGCCGTAACATTGCTATGGGCCATTTTCAGATCAGGACGGACAGAAAGCATATTATCCATATCCGCAAAAGGAACGGCAGCTGTATCCACTTGTTTCAGAATATCATCATCCAGCAGCAGGTCTATATCCTGTCCGGCAGGGAGGCTTAGTAACAAGTTTAGCTCACCACGTAAGTTCACGAGGTTGTTTTCCTGTTCATTCTTCTCTTTACGGAGCGATAGGAGTAAAGATTCCAATCGTGAACTCTCTAACAGAGAGATGTTTCCTTTATTTTGCTGCTCCCTGAAGGCTTTCATCAACAGGCTGAGAGATTCGATCTCTTTGTCGTATATCCCGATAGAGCGGGTGGAGAAACATATTTCAACAAAAGTCTTGTTCAGTTCGCTTCGCAGGGTACGCAATACTTCTTCAAATTGATGTTCGGCTATCTCCTTGTTTACCTTTTCCAGCCGTACCCGTTTATTACGTTGTCCGGCAAGATTGATAACCTGTTCTATTTCGGCAGTGGCTTCTCCTTCTTTTCCTACATCAAAGTACTTACCGTTCAGTCGGTTGTATACATTCTGTTCAAGTGAGATTACGGGATTGTCAAATAACCGTGCCTGTGTCACTTGTGCCTGTGCCTTGTCAATATTATATCGTTCGGCAATTAATGACAGGTTGCGTTCTAAAAACATCTTTTCTGCATCTTTCAGTGATAGCTGCAAAGGAGATTCCTGTGCATGCAGGAGCCCGTAGATAGAAGAGAAAAATAAAATAATAATCAGCCTTTTCATTCTTACTTTTAATTTGCGGACAAAAGTAAGGCTCTCTCTTTGAAAGGCATTCTAAAGGTGATTATAATACACTTAGGTGAGATTAGAAAGTGGTTAGAAATAGGTTTGTTGCTCTGTATACAGAGTTTTTATTGATATATTGAAGAGATTATTATAAAGTGGATTATTTGCTTGGCAGTTAATTTTTTTTATGATAAAAAGGTTGTGTGGTTTAGGAAATATTATTTATATTTCGGCGCAAAATAAACACTATGAGAATAGACTTCTGAACAATAAATGTAATAACTCATCATGGATATAAATATGTTAAGTGTACTGGTGCCTGTCTATAATGAAGAAGAGTGTTTCCTATTACTCTATGAGAGACTGAGTTGCGTACTTTCAAAGCTACCTTGTAAATCTGAAATACTGTTTGTGAATGATGGCAGTAAAGATAACTCTCTGCTTTTGATGAAGGAGGTTCAAAAGAAAGATAAACGGGTATCTTTGGTTGATTTATCACGTAATTTCGGAAAGGAGATTGCAATGGCTGCCGGCATTGACTATATAAAAGGTGATGCATTGGTCATTATTGATGCCGATTTACAGGATCCTCCCGAATTGATTCTTGAAATGTTTAAGGAAATAGAGCAGGGATATGATGATGTGTATGCAAAGCGTTCTAATAGGAAAGGAGAATCCTTTTTGAAGAAAGCCACTTCCAAGCTATACTATAGATTATTAAAAACGATGTCGGATATTCCTATCCAAGAAGATACGGGTGATTATAGGATGTTTAGTAAACGGGCTATTGATGCTTTGCGGCAACTGAAAGAAAATGAGCGGAATATGAAAGGACTGTTTTCTTACATTGGCCTTAAAAAAAAGCCTATATATTATGAGCGGGATGCAAGAGCGGCAGGTTGTACTAAATGGAATTATTGGAAATTGACTAATCTGGCAATTAAAGGTTTTACTTCGTTTTCCAAAACTCCTTTGCGTATTGTGTCGTTAATTGGCGTCGTAGTATCTTTCACGGCATTCGTCTATTTAATAACTGTTGTTGTACGGGCTGCTATTTGGGGAGATCCTGTATCAGGGTATCCGTCATTAATGAGTGTTATTCTTTTTTTAGGAGGAATTCAGTTACTCGCATTAGGGATTATAGGCGAATATTTAGGTATTGTCTTTTCTGAAACGAAGAAAAGGCCTGTCTATTATATAAATGAATACAGTACAAACATTGAAGAAACAAACTAATCTGATTTTCGACTTTTAAACACACAAATAATCATGTACATATTTAAGAAGCAAATAGTTGGTAGCAATCTTTTTGCAAAGACTAATCTATGGTTTACAATTGGCTTTATTCTGACGGCTGCCCTTACGTTTTCGGAAGTAGCACGTGGCAGACAGTATAACTTTATGATATTTAGTGATGCCACCAGAGACTTCTGGAATGGTATTATTCCATATGGAGCAGCATGGGCAGAGGAAAAAGGACACGATGTGTTTCTTTATGGACCTTTGTTTAACATATTCTTTAGCCCGTTTGCTTATCTGCCTTCATGGCTTGCGCCTTTTGTGTGGAACTTAATGAATTTTACGCTCTATTTTATTTCTATATTTACATTACCGGATAAATATACCAAGGAGACAAAATGCAAGATATTCCTGTATACATTGCCTATCTTAGCAACAACGTTGCTGTCATTTCAGTACAATGTAAGTGTTGCTTATTTCTTTCTCTTTTCATTTTCTTTACTGGAACGTGGTAAGTATCTGCCGGCTATCCTGATTATATTGTTATCCGGATTTACTAAAATTTATGGTGTTTTTCAGTTGGGAATGTTGTTGTTTTATCCTAAAGTGTGGAAAAACTTCGGGTATGTTGCATTAATTGCAGCCCTATATATTTTTGTACCATTGATAAAAATACCTGTTATGGAGTTGTCTGGATATTATGAACATTGGTTTAATGGGTTGGCACATCAGAAAACGCTTCGTGTTTTTCATACCTTCTTCTATCTGAAGCCATTCTTTTCGCAACCGCCTGCATGGACTACAATAGCCCAGATATTTGCTATAGTTCTATTGGCTTTTTTGGTTTTAGTAAACCGGTCTAAATACAAGGATTTTGCATTTAGAGTACAGGCACTTGGTATATTGATGGGATGGGTTATTCTTTTCGGTACCTCATCGGAGTATCACACTTATGTAATAGCACTCCTGGGATATATGTTGTGGTATTATAGTCGTCAGCCTTCCCGGATAGATAAAATACTGTATTACAGTAATCTGATTGTATTAGGATTGATGCCGATAGATTTATTTTGCCCTGGTGCAGTGTGGCGTTTCTTTTTCCTGACTATGACTCTTAATATCTGGATATTCACAATCACCTGGTTTCGGATGGTTTGGATAACGTTTTGCTCTTCATTTGTTTTTGCCACTCTTTTGCCTTATCTTCGTCCGTCAAAAAGATGATGAAACAGAATAATAATTTATCCGCTAAATACCGGTATCTCTTCTTCGATCTGGATGGTACCGTTACTGATCCTATGCAGGGCATTACCCGCTCTGTAGACTATGCACTCAATCACTTTGGTATCGTTGTGAACGATCTTCGGGAATTGTGTCCTTTTATCGGCCCTCCGCTGAAAGACTCTTTTATGGAGTTTTATCAGTTTACAGAAATACAGGCAGAGGAGGCAGTGAAAAAATACCGGGAACGGTATTCGGAGACGGGACTTTATGAGAATGAGGTGTATCCCGGCATTGCCGAACTTCTGGAAAAGGCACGTCAACAAGGATATCAATTGATGATGGCAACTTCCAAACCGGATGTTTTTGCCCGGCTTATTTTGGAACATTTTCATTTGGACGGTTGTTTTTCTTTTGTAGGTGGCAGTGGTCTGGATGGCTCAAGGCATACAAAGGCAGAAGTGATAGAATATGTGCTGCATGAAAACGGAATTACGGATCTGAACCGCGTGGTGATGATTGGTGACCGGAAGCATGATATCATAGGTGCAAAGGCGGTAGGCATTGATTCAATCGGTGTACTTTATGGATATGGTGACAGAGAGGAGCTGACGAAAGCCGGAGCAGATTATATCGTGGAGGACATTGCAGACTTGGGAGAGCTTTTATTGAAGTAACAGAAAATAAACAGGAGGGAGTAATGGATACAAAAAGAACTGTTTTTGTGCGGAGCTTGCTGATGATGTGTCTGCTTTTAATATTGCCTTACGCAAGAGCACAACATCCTTTGACAAAAGAGCTTGACATCTTGTTGCAAGGAAAACAGGCAAAGGTAGGAGTGGCTGTCGTGTTTGAAGGGCGGGAGACATTCACTTACAACAATCCCCATCATTACCCTTTGATGAGTGTTTTTAAGTTTCATCAGGCATTGGCGGTGATGGATTATCTCGATACACGGCAGTTGCCTTTGGAAACAGAAATATATGTTCGCAAAGCAGATCTGCTGCCCGATACTTATAGTCCTTTGAGAGATGCCCGCCCCGAAGGAGAGTTTAATATCTCTGTGGGGGAATTATTGCGGTACAGTATATCGGAGAGTGATAATAACGCCTGTGATATTTTGCTTCGTTATATAGGTGGCACGGGAGTGGTCGATAAATATGTCCGCACGTTGGGTATAGAAGATTTTAAGATTGAGGCAAATGAAGAGAAACTGAATGAAGCTTTTGAATATCAATATCTCAACTGGACTACGCCGTTTGCAGCCGTTCAGGTGATGGAGAAGTTTCGTACAGAAACATTGTTTCGGCATTCCGGATATAAAGAGTATTTAGAGAAGTTAATGATAGGAACTGTTACAGGAAACGATAAGTTAAAAGCCGGATTACCCCGGGAGGTTGTATTTGGGCATAAGACGGGTTCTTCCGGCAGAAACAAATCGGGGCTGAAAGCGGGAGATAATGACATGGGATTTGTCCGTTTGCCCGATGGGAGGCAATATAGTATAGCAGTGTTTGTAACAGATTCCAGAGAAGATGACAAAACGAATGCAACTCTTATTTCCGAGATATCCCGAAAGGTATATGAATATTACAATGCACCCAAAGAGCGAAAAATTCCTTATACCAGCGAACAGAATTTTGCCGATACCATCCCTTTTGAATTTTCTCAGAATCGTATTTTAATTTCCGCTTCAGTGAATGGTACTGAGCGGAAATTTCTTTTTGATACCGGTGCTTCCTCTTTGCTTCTGAATAAAGAGTTGTTAAGTGGCGAAGATACTTATAGAGGAGATAGTGCACGTGATGCCAACGGCGTACGTATTGCTGTAAACATGGCAGATGTAAGGGAGTTGCGTTTAGGAAAACTGCATTTCAATCATTATCCGGCTACTCTTTGGGATATGAATGAGAATAGTCTTTTCAACTGTGAAGGAGTAGACGGGCTGATAGGAAGTGAGATTTTGCAGAATTTATCGGTTAAGATAGATACCAGAAACCAACGGCTGATCCTGACAGACAGGAAAAATCATTTTAAGGCAGAGAAAGGAAAACGGAGACGGATGAAGGTGATAGCAAACTGCCCCCTTTTGGATATAAAGCTATTCCGTAGATTGCAGGAGACCGGAGTACTTTTTGATACGGGAGCTCCGGAACTTTATGACCTCTGCGATGAGGTATTTATTCTATTGAAGAATCGTATGCCTAAAAAGATAGAACGGTGTGTGACGGACTGTGCTTATGGAGCTTCTTCTATTGGCATAACAGGTGCTGGCCGGGATACTTTGCGTTATCGTTTGAGGTTTGACTGGATGAAGATCGGTCCGGTCACTTTCAGGAATGTGATGACAGAAACACATACAGGGGTTACTTCGCGTGTCGGAGCCGGTTTGCTTAACTATGGGCAGATGATTCTTGATTTTCCCCGAAAGCAATATCTTTTCATGCCGTATGACGGTATTTCGTCAGTAATACTGCCTGATACCGGTGGTTCCGGCATTTCATTTATCCCCGAAGAAGGCCGGATCAAAATCGGGTTGGTGTGGGAAAACTCAAAGGCCTACCGGATAGGAGTACGAAGAGGATTCGTTGTAAAAGAGGTCAATGGATATAATGTAGAAGACGACTTTTGTGCTTTGTTGAAACTACGTAGTTCGCGTGCTAAGTCACTCAAGGCAGTCGATTTGCAAGGAAAAGAGCAACTTTTCCTGTTTTCTGAAGAATAATTCTTATCTTTCGGAGGTAAAATAAGGGATTTTTGTTGATGTGGAAATGAGTTAATAAACTTGATTATGGAAACTACAGTGTTGATTACAGCTTTCATCCTCATTGGGCTCGGGGTACTCGTAAAGCGCTTCCCGATTCTTATTGCAGGATATAATACAATGTCTAAAGAAGAGAAAGAAAATGTAGATGTCAAAGGATTGTCTACTTTTATGTGTTATAGTCTGGTGGGAATGGGAACCGTACCTTTACTTACTTATTATGCCTGTCTTGGGGTAGGGCATGCAGACTGGGCCAGTTATTGCATTCTTCTGCCTATACTCTATATTCCGTATCTGATAATCAAGGCAAATAAATTTGATCATAATCCTCCCAAGAAAAGTACGAAGTATGTGGTTGCTATTAGTGTGCTTACTATTGCGGTGATTGCTGCATTTATAGCATATGGTATGAATCCGGCAACTATAAAGATAAAGGAGGATAAGCTGATTTTTACGGGAATGTATGGTACATCCAGAACCCTGGAAGAGATAACCGGGATTTGTTTGATAGACTCTCTTCCCGATATCGGGCTTCGTCTTAATGGACTTTCTATAGGTGGTATAAGTAAAGGGTGGTTCAAGCTGAAAGACGGAGGCAACTGTCTGTTATTACTCTCTTCGCACAGCAAACCCTATATCATGTTTAAGGAGAATACAGGTAAGGAGATATTCTTTAATTCGAAGAACAGTGAAATCACAGAAGCTTTGTATAAGGAGTTGAAGAAGTGGATCCATTAAAAGTAGGTGATAAGGTTTGTAAACAGGGGCATAAATTAACAATGTTAATGCCTTTTCGGAATCCTATTTCTCATACCGATAGAAGTACGTACTTTTAAGATGTAAGAATACGTATTTTACCACGGAAAAAGTACGTATTTAATTGCCCATTAAGTACGTACTTTGGGTGTTTTAAAGTACGTACTTTTGCTTCCAATAAATAGTATTCTAAAACGCTGAAAATGAATGATGTGTTTCCTTCTCTTTAATCTTTTTCCTGTTGCCCTCTTTTTTATCTTCGTTTTAGCAAACCCACTTGCTTATTATTTTGGCAACTATCTTTTATAAACATCTCTCCCTGTTATCGCCTGCTGAACCTTCCCGTGCGGGAAGCACAAAAAATCCTCCCCGGCAAGCCGGAGAGGACCTTATAGTTTTAATCCCATTTTGGTGAATTTGCTTACTATTATTCAGCAGCTTCAGTAGCAGGAGCCTCTTCTGCCGGAGCAGCAGCTTCTTCTGCAGGTGCTTCAGCAGCAGCCTTTTCAGCAGCTTCAGCCGCTTTCTTTTCTGCCAATGCTTTCGCTTTTGCTTCGTTTACTTTCTTTTCAGCTTCTAAACGTGCTTTTGCTTCTGCTTTTTTAGCTTCATCTTCTTTAGCTTTCAGAGTAGCAAGTCCTGTCTGCTTGTTGTTTTTCCAAGCTTCGAATTTTGCTTCAGCTTCAGCTTCGCCAAATGCACCTTTAGCTACACCGCCAAGGAGATGTTTCTTCATGTAAACACCTTCGCGAGAAAGGATGTTGCGTACAGTATCGGTAGGTTGTGCACCTTTCAATACCCATGCCAATGCAGCGTCGAAATTCAAATCTACTGTAGCAGGATTGGTGTTCGGGTTGTAAGTACCAATCTTCTCTGTAAATTTACCATCACGTGGTGCTCTGCTGTCTGCAATTACAATTGAATAAAACGCGTAACTTTTACGTCCGTGTCTTTGCAATCTGATTTTGGTTGCCATTTTAAATAAATGTTTTTAATTAATGATTTGAATTAATGCTACTAACTCGTAATAGCGGGCGCAAAGATACGGTTTTAGTTTGAACTGGCAAAGTATCTTACTGATTATTTGCAATATGCGGATTCTGATGTAGGGCTGTATTTATCTTTTTTGATATTCCTGTGGTGTCATTCCCGTTCTTCTCTTGAAGAATTTGCAAAAGAAAGAGGGATTGGGGAAATTCAATTCATCAGCAATTTGATAAACCATTAAGTTACTATGTTTTAGTAAGACTTGAGCTTCGAGCGTGACGGCCTGATTAATCCATTCCATTACCGTCTGTTGGCTTACTTGTCGTATGACGGTATTCAGATAACGAGGGGTAAGGCAGAGTTTATCTGCATAGAAACTTACGGTACGTTCTTTTTTATTGTACTCGTTGACCAGAGCAATAAACCGGCGGAATAATTCTTCCTGGTGTGAGGGCGATTGGTTGATGCTGCTTTGGTTCTTTTTTTGTATATACCTTATATTATATAGAAGCGCTGTAAGCAGATGCTGTACTACTTCTTTCCGGAAAGTGGATTCTTGTACTGTTTCCCAGATCAGTGAGAAGTACATTCCCATTTCGTCCCATTCTTTATTCGTCAGTTTTATCACGATACCCTGTTTCATATATGAATCGGTCAGATCTTCTCTGTGGGGAACAGGCAAAAAAATGTTACTTGCTACAATCACTTGAAAATCATAGTCGGGGGAAAAGCTTATCACCTGAATGATGGAGTCCGGTGGGGTGATAATTATCATTTCCGGAAAAGCATCGTATTCTATCAGATTGACTGATATACGGGCTCTTCCTCGTAAGGCGCGGATAATCCGTCCCTCTTTGGTACGGTAGGGTTGTCCTATTTTAAAGAGATAGCTATCTAATCCGGCAAAACTAATGACGATACCAAAATCGGGATTTATATACCTATACTCATTGTTACGTGCAATTTGGGTATGTTTTAGTAAGTCGAGTGCCAGTTCGAGAGGCTTATTCTTTTCTTCCATAACAGACAGGAGTTGTTGTATTTTTCACAAAGATACAATATGAAGATAAGACTACATTGTAATCTACAGGTGAATTTTATTCAAATCTGTTCATTATCGAACTAATGGGACATCATTGCAAACTATTGGAACCTGGTTGCATGTTCTATTTACCTATCTTTGCAGAAAAGAAATTAATAGAGAAGAAGAATATGAAACGAATGATTCTTTCATTATCATTTCTGCTGGCTGTATCGTGTATGTACGGACAGATAACTTTGGAAGAGTGTCGGCAGAAAACGCAGGACAACTATCCGTTAGTGAGGCAGTATGGTCTTATAGAAAAAACTAAAGAGTATAATCTGAATAATGCTTCGAAAGGATATCTGCCGCAGTTTGCCCTTTCGGCAAAGGCCAGTTATCAGAGTGATGTGACCGAACTTCCTGTAAAAATTCCCGGAATAGATATTAAAGGTCAGCCCAAGGATCAGTATCAGGTGATGTTAGAGCTGAAACAGAACATTTGGGATGGTGGAGAGATACATACTAAAAAAGAGATGACCCTTGCGTCTTCTGATGTGGAACGGGAGAAGTTGAATGTAGAGATGTATGCTCTGAATGAGAGAGTAGATCAATTGTATTTCAGTATTCTCTTGTTGGATGAACAGCTTATACAAAATCAGCTTTTGCAAGACGAACTGGAGCGTAGTTTCCGGCAGATCAGTGCTTATATGGAGAATGGAATAGCCAGTCAGTCTGATCTTGATGCTGTAAAAGTGGAACAGTTGAATACCCGGCAGAAGCGGGTGGAGCTTTCCGCTTCGAGACAGGCCTATGTACAGATGCTGGCATTACTGACAGGGGAGGATCTGACGGAAAATACCACGTTGAAGAAACCTGTGGAAAGTGAGGTATCTCCTTTGGGAGATATACGTCGTCCGGAATTGATATGGTTTGATGCACAAAATCAACGTTTGCAAATACAGGAAGAAGCATTGAAAACAGGTTATATGCCTCGTTTCGGACTTTTTGTACAGGGAGCTTATGGCAATCCCGGATTGAATATGCTGAAAGATGAGTTTTCTCCTTTTTATGTAGCAGGAGTACGGTTGTCGTGGAACTTCGGGAGTTTATATACATTGCGAAATGATAAAAAACTGATATCGACCAATAAGCAGCAATTGCAAAACAACCGGGATGTCTTTCTTTTTAATACCCGCCTGCAAGCTACCCAACAAAACAGTGGTATTGTTTCTATGCGGAAACAGATGCAGGATGATGAAGAGATTATTCGTCTGCGCACTAATATCCGTCTGGCAGCTGAAGCAAAAGTGGCAAACGGTACACTGACTGTTACGGATCTGTTACGTGAGATTACTTCAGAGAGTATGGCACGGCAGACCAAAGCTCTACACGAAATTCAATTGCTGATGAATATCTGGAAACTAAAATATACCATTAATTTATAAAATAGCCCTGTTATGAAACGAATGAAATTTATAGGATTTTCTTCCCTACTGTTTATAGCTGCTGCTTGTGGAAGCGGTAGTCCCGATTATGATGCTACCGGAACATTTGAAACAACCGAAGTACTCGTGTCTTCCGAAGCAACCGGTAAATTATTGAGTCTGGAAGTAGAAGAAGGCACACCTGTAAAAGCCGGTCAGCAGGTGGGACTTGTAGATACTGTTCAGCTTTATCTGAAGAAGATACAATTGGAAGCTAATGTGAAGTCGGTAGAAGATCAGCGACCTGATATCCTGAAACAGGTAGCTGCTTTAAAAGAACAGATTGTCACTGCCGAACGTGAGAAACGTCGTGTTGAAAATCTGTTGAAGGCGGGAGCTGCCAATCAAAAACAACTGGATGATGCGGATGCACATCTTTCTGTACTTCAACGGCAATTGATTGCCCAGGGTTCAACCTTGCTCAACAGCCGGCAAAGCCTTACGTGGCAAAGTTCTTCAGTAGGTATTCAGGTGGCACAGATAGAAGATCAATTAATGAAATGCCATATTACATCTCCTCTTAATGGGATGGTTCTTGCCAAATATGCCGAAGCCGGTGAGCTGGCTACTATGGGGAAACCCTTGTTTAAAGTGGCGGATATGGAACAGATGTATATTCGTGCCTATATAACCTCTGAACAGCTTTCACAGGTGAAACTTGGACAGAAGGCGACTGTATTTTCAGACTACGGCAATGATACCCGAAAAGAGTATCCGGGAGTTGTTACCTGGATATCTGACCGTTCGGAATTTACCCCTAAGACCATCCTTACTAAAGATGAGCGTGCTAATTTAGTATATGCAGTGAAGATATCCGTGAAGAATGACGGGTACTTGAAAATAGGGATGTATGGAGGAGTTTGTTTTAATTGAAAATGGAAAGTTGAAAGTTGAAAATGAGAGTTGAAAGTTGTGGGAAATAGAAAAAGTTAGGAGATGGAGATGGAAGTAGTGGTAGATAATATAAGCAAACGTTATGGGAAGGTGGAGGCGCTTCGTGGAGTTTCTTTTGCTGTGAAACCCGGTGAACTTTTTGGACTTATTGGTCCGGACGGAGCAGGGAAGAGTACACTGTTTCGTATACTTACTACTTTATTGCTTGCCGATGAAGGTACGGCTACTGTAGGTGGAGCGGATGTGGTGAAAGATTATAAAGAGATTCGCCGGAAAGTAGGTTATATGCCCGGTGGGTTTTCACTTTACCAGGACCTGACGGTGGAAGAGAACCTGAACTTTTTTGCTACCGTTTTTCACACTACAATAGAAGAAAATTATGATTTGGTGAAGGATATCTATCAGCAGATAGAACCTTTTAAGAAACGTCGTGCAGGAGCATTGTCGGGGGGAATGAAACAGAAACTTGCATTAAGCTGTGCTTTGATTCATAAACCGGATATTCTTTTTCTGGATGAACCTACTACCGGAGTCGATCCTGTTTCCCGCAAAGAGTTTTGGGAAATGCTGCGTCGTCTCAAAGAGCAGGGTATTACTATTATAGCCTCTACGCCTATCATGGATGAAGCCCGTCAGTGTGACCGGATCGCATTTATCAACGAAGGACAAATACATGGCATTGATACTCCGGAATGTATCCTTCGGGAATTTGCCCATATCCTGTGTCCACCGGGATTGGAACGGGAGGAGTTGCGTCATAAAGGCGAAACTGTTATCGAAGTTGATAACCTCTGTAAGCGTTTTGGTACGTTTACCGCTGTAGATCATATCTCGTTTCAGGTAAATCGTGGTGAAATTTTTGGTTTCCTGGGCGCCAATGGTGCCGGAAAGACAACTGCTATGCGTATGCTTTGCGGACTAAGTAAACCGACTTTCGGCAGTGGTAGGGTAGCCGGATTTGATCTTTTCACTCAGTCTGAAGAAATTAAGAAAAATATAGGCTATATGAGTCAGAAGTTTTCTTTGTACGAGGATCTTAAAGTCTGGGAAAACATTCGCCTCTTTGCCGGTATATATGGTATGAAAGAGAGGGAGATAGCTAATAAAACCGATGAGTTATTGGAACGTCTTGGTTTTACTGCCGAACGTGAGACGCTTGTGAAAAGCCTCCCCCTGGGATGGAAACAAAAACTGGCCTTTTCAGTCTCTATTTTTCATGAACCGAAGATTGTTTTTTTAGATGAGCCGACCGGAGGAGTAGATCCTGCCACCCGCCGTCAATTCTGGGAACTCATTTATCAGGCTGCCGACCGTGGTATAACCGTCTTTGTTACCACCCATTATATGGATGAGGCTGAGTATTGTGACCGTGTTTCTATTATGGTGGATGGACGTATTGAAGCTCTTGATACTCCCCGTGAACTCAAAGAGAAGTTCCATGCGCAAACAATGGATGACGTATTTCAACAATTGGCTCGTAAGGCCGTTCGTAAAGCAGATTAAATTATGAAACAGTTTTTTGCCTTTGTAAGAAAAGAATTTTATCATATTTTCCGTGACCGGAGAACGATGCTAATCCTTTTGGGTATGCCTGTCGTTCAGATTATCCTCTTTGGTTTTGCTATCTCTACAGAGGTGAAAAATGTGCGGGTGGTGGTGCTTGATCCCAGTAATGATGTGATGACTCGTCGTATTGTAGACCGTATCGGTGCCAGCGAATACTTTAGGATGGAGCGCATGATACACTCTCCGGAAGAGTTGGAAGCGATTTTTCGTGAAGGAGATGCCGATCTGGCTATTGTATTCAGTACCCGTTTTGCTGATGGCATTTATAGCGGTGACTCACAAATACAGCTTGTGGCCGATGCTACTGATCCCAATATGGCAACTACCCGAACGAACTATGCTGCCGGTATCATTGCTTCCGTACAGCAGGAAATGCTGCCTCCGGGCGTGTCGGTTGCCACTATTGTGCCGGATGTGAAATTGCTCTATAATCCGCAGATGAAGAGTACTTATAATTTTGTACCTGGTGTGATGGGGCTTATACTTATGCTGATTTGTGCGATGATGACTTCTATTTCGATTGTTCGTGAGAAGGAAACCGGTACGATGGAAATTTTGCTGGTCTCTCCGGTGAAACCGCTTTTCGTTATTTTGTCAAAGGCAGTACCTTATTTTGTATTGTCGTTCATCAACCTGGTCACTATTCTGTTGCTGTCAGTTTATGTACTGCATGTGCCGGTAGCAGGCAGCCTGTTTTGGTTGATAACGGTGTCTTTGTTATTTATATTCGTGTCGTTGGCATTAGGGCTACTCATCTCTTCTGTGACACGGACACAGGTGGCTGCCATGCTTGCTTCGGGGTTGATACTGATGATGCCGACAATGATTCTTTCCGGTATGATTTTTCCTATAGAGAGTATGCCGTTGGTGTTGCAGATTATTTCTGATATATTGCCTGCCCGTTGGTATATTCAGGCTGTTCGTAAACTGATGATTGAAGGGGTGGATATTACGCTGGTTTTGAAAGAAGTAGGCATTCTGGCATTAATGGCAGCAGTACTGATAACGATTAGTTTTAAAAAGTTTAAAAATAGATTGGAATGATAGATCAACCAGGGAGAATTAACCAATATAATTAACCAACTAAAACGTGCCAGCCAATTGGTACATTATCACATTGGCATATTGACACATTATTGAATATGATAAAGTTTCTCATAGAAAAAGAATTCAAGCAGTTGTTTCGCAACTCCTTTCTTCCGCGTCTCATACTTGTTTTTCCTTGTATGATTATGATTCTGATGCCTTGGGCTATGAATCTGGAGATACGGAATGTTTCTCTCAATATTGTAGACAATGATCATTCTGTTACTTCTCGCCGGTTGGTTGATAAGATTTCCGCTTCTACTTATTTTCGTCTGACAGCGCTTCCTGATTCCTATGATGAGGCGTTAAAGAACGTGGAAGCTGGTGATGCCGATATTATTCTTGAAATCCCGCGTGATTTTGAAAAGGATTGTACTGTAGGACGTAGTCCTCACGTTCTCATTGCTGCTAATACAGTGAATGGTACCAAGGGTGGTCTTGGCGGCTCTTATCTATCTAATATCATTCAAAGTTATGCTTCTGAAGTAGTGGCGCTTCCCGTACGGGGAGATACGCCGGGCGATGTAAGTGGCATGGCGAATTCCCAACTTTCAACTCCCAACTCTCAACCTTCAACTAACTATACAACTCTCAACTTATTCAATCCTAACCTTAATTATAAATTGTTCATGATCCCGGCCCTTATGGTAATGTTGCTTACCCTTATTTGTGGCTTTTTGCCTGCTCTCAACATTGTCAGTGAGAAGGAAGTTGGTACTATTGAGCAAATAAATGTTACGCCAGTAGGTAAATTTACTTTTATTCTGGCAAAGCTCTTTCCGTATTGGCTCATTGGTTTTGTGGTACTTACCATTTGTTTCATTCTGGCCTGGTTACTTTACGGTATCTTGCCTGTCGGACATTTTCTTGTAATTTACTTTTTCGCTATTCTTTTCGTCCTTTCCATGTCCGGATTGGGACTGGTTATCTCCAATCATTCTGCTACCATGCAACAAGCTATGTTCGTTATGTGGTTTTGTATGCTAATTCTTATTCTTATGAGTGGGTTGTTTACTCCTATTAGCAGTATGCCGGAGTGGGCGCAGGCGATTACTATCTTCAATCCGTTGAAGTATTTAATGCAGGTAATGCGTATGGTTTATCTGAAGGGGAGTGGTTTTACAGATATGTTACCACAATTGGGAGCATTATTGGCATTTGTTTTATTTTTTAATGTATGGGCTGTACGAAGCTATCGAAAGAGGGCGTAGGTTTCACTTGTTTTGTTTAAGAAGTATGATTAAAAAAAGAGGGTACCCCTTGAATGAAGTGTATCCTCTTTTTATTTAATTCTATAGTAAAATTTGTCTTATAATTATTTTATCTCGATGGTTCTTTCAGGTTTCTTAATCTCTTCTTCGCTAAGCTTTGGAAGTTCAATGGCAAGAACACCATTTTCAACCTGAGCTGAAATCTTTTCTTTGTCTACATTATCAGGCAAAATCATTGTTTGCTGGAACTTAGAGTATGAGAACTCACGACGCAGATAGCGACCGTCTTTCTTTTCTTCCTTGTTCTCTGTTTTTTTCTCCATAGAAATAACAAGATTATTATCTTCATCGATACGGATGTTGAAATCTTCCTTCGTCATACCCGGAGCAGCCACTTCTACTTTGTATTCTTTTTCTGATTCGATTACATTAATAGCGGGTGCAGTAGCATTTGCTTTTACCATCCATTCATTATCAAAGAAATCGTTAAAAATACTTGGTAACCAGTTCTGAGTTCTTCTAACAGGCATCATAATTTTAGTCTCCTATCTTTTAGTTAAACATTCGGTTAATTAATGAACTTCCGTTCCGTTTCCGGAACCGTTGTTCATTAATAATTAAGCAAAACATATGCCAAGGCATTTTTGTTCTTGTGTTTGACTATTTGTCAGAATTGAAGTGCCAAAGTTTCGCTGTTTATGCCATAATGTTACTTGTTTTTGTTTATTTTATATAAGATAGATAGATTTTTGTTTTTTCTCCTATTGTTTTATTAGCTTAAACCGTATCCTCAATACTTTTTTTTCTTCATCATAATCGTGACTGATGATTTTGAATGTATCTATTTCAGAGGTATTTTCTACATGTAGTCCGATGCAGGCACAAGCATCATAATTTCCTATACGGACAATACGTAGAGTTTCACTTGCATCTTCCGGTAGCTTACTAAGGTCTACGATGTCTTTAGCTTCTTCTTTGGGCATGAATTCAATTGTTACAGGGAGATGTTGATTGATAACTTCATTTACTTTATCTTCTACAGCCTGTATTTGTTCATCAGTAGGGCAGGAAGAAAGTTCGTAGTCACATTTACTTTTTTTCTTTTCTATGTGAGCCGTTCGCGAGCGTGGACAGCCAAAAGTTTTCACCATGGTTGCGTTCAGAATGTGTTCTACTGAATGCATAGGTGCGATTGACACATCCTGAAACTTGGGACTTGGTTTATTTATTTCTATATTTGTTTCCATATTAATTGATATTGATGTAATTAACAGCGCAAAGATAATGAATAATATGGATAAGAAGGTACTAATCTATTGTCGTGTTAGTACGCAACAACAGACAACTGATAGACAAAAAGAGGAATTGTTGAAGTTTGCAGCAGAAAACCATTGGAACGTTGAAGAAGAGGATATTTTCATAGATGTTATTAGTGGTTTTAAAAAGGGAGAGTTCCGTCCTGAATATGTGAAGATGCTTGAAAGAGTTGAATATGGGGATATTGATATAATTTTATTCTCTGAATTTTCTCGTCTTGCAAGAAATGCTACAGAGTTATTAGAACAAATCAAATTGTTTATAGATAAAGGTATTAACTTGTATTTTGATAAACAAAAATTGTGGGTAAGAGATAGTAATAAAGATGTAGGTAGTATTATTTTATTGCATGTGCTTGCTGTTATGTCAAGCTATGAGATAGAATTGTTTGTTGAACGTTCATTAAGTGGCAAGATAACAAAAGTGCAAGCAGGTCATGGAGGCGGGGATGAACGTGCGTATGGTTATATGCACAATGAAAATAAACAGATTGTTATAAATCCTATCGAAAGTAAGATTGTTACTCGTATTTTTGAAATGTATGTTGGTGGATATTCTTCAATTCAAATATCAGAGATATTGAATGCTGAGAAAGTACCTGCTCCATACGTAAGAAAATTGAATGAGTACAAGAAGAATAGAGAAGCAAAAGGATTGGAGGTGAAAGAGTATAAATTTGATACAGATAATTTAAAATGGCGTATTTCTACAATAAACAGACTTATGCACAATGAGTTATATAAAGGTAATCGTAGAATAACATTTTATAAACCAGACCCTACCAATCCACTTCCGTTATCCGAAAGGCAAGATAGAGAGATTGTTTATGAATATTCGGAACATGTGGAAAGTCTGCGAATTGTATCAGACGAGTTGTTTCAGCAAGCCCAAGATAAACTTTCCAAAGCGCATTATAATAAGAATAATGCAGTCAGGCATGAGAATTTATTGAAACATTTAATGGTATGTGGCGAATGCGGTGCTAATTTTTCTGTAGGGAAATCAAATGAAACATCTAAAAATTATATCAGTGGTGGACGTACTTACAAATGTTATGGTAGAGTGAATCGTAAAGATAAACCACGAACATGCACGAATGGGGCAGAACTTCGACAATGGAAATTGGATGGGCTTGTTTTACAGTTGTCAATTCAAATGTTTGCTGAGATTAATATTCAGCAGACCAATATTTTAAAGATAGAAAATTTAGGGAAAGAAATCGAAGAGTTGGTTCAAATAAAATCATCAAAGAATACAGAATTGGTTGAAGCGGAGAATCTTTATAAAAAGACACTTAAACGTCTTATTGCGATTGAAGACGATGAGGTTGCAAAGAATTTGATTTCAGATGCAAAACATAAATATGATGAAACTAAAAACGTGTTGAACAAAACTATGGATAAATTGTCACGAGAAATCACAACAAAGAGAATTACTATTGATAATTTGAAGCGTTTGAATGCCAATCCTTTGTTGATTAATAAAATGGATGAGATTAGGAAAAATAGGGATTTGATAAAGACTATGGTTGATGAATATATTGATAAAATTACTATATTTCGTTTACATGAACTTTGGTTGTTGGTTGTAGTATCTTATAAAGGAGGTGAGGAGATGTGGGGAACAATTAAATGCGCTCGTTATAAAAAGGAGGAGATGTTTTACAGTGAATTGCATTGTCATTATGGTGTTGAATTTCAGGGGTGGTTACTTAATAATACGGAACATTGTTTTTCGTATGATAAAAGTACACGTATTATTACTTATCATGGTGGAAGTAAAATATATGTGGAGTTTAAATCAGGTGAGTATGATTATGATACATTTAATCAAATGATACAAGAAACAGGATGGATGGGATGTTTCCCTTTTTATGCTTATGAAGATAGTGATAAAAATTTAAGCGTACCTTTTAATGAAGAATTTAGAAAATCTTTACAAGAGAACAGAATTGATTGGAAAGCACACAATGACAAGGTCTTGGAACGTTTATTATCCAAGTCATAAATAATAATATTCCTACCGCCGTAACCCCTCACTCAGGGGGAGGATTTTTGTAGTCCCCCCCCCCTATAGTTTGTAACGGGTGGATTTCTATAGTGGAATCCTATCCTGCTATTGCCGAAATAGGGTTATACAGATATAAGCCAACAGTATTTTTAGTTGATTGATTATTTTTTATATTGGTTGGAATGTTGTTTTCTTTACACCATTCATATAATTTACTTTTTCCTACTTTTAAATTCAGTGCTTTAAAGGTTGATAGATTTTCTTTTAGGGATTTGGAACAATCATAATATAAGCCAATTAATTCATTATTGATTTTCCCTTTTACCATATTTCGTACAGTCTTAGCTGAAAGATTGTATTTGATGCAATATTGAGGGTTTATTATCCATTTTCTTTTTTCTGTCTGCTGTTGTTTAATCATTGTTGAGTATTTGTCAATGTTTTCATTATATGCATTTTCTGCGATATCATATAATTCTTGTTTGCTTATTGGGTCCTTGCTGTTATTGATGTAATAGTATAGTTCGTTGGCTAAACAGTGCAGCAAATGTTCAAATTCAATTTGTGGGTACATATATTTGCGTACTATAGCATTTAAAAAGAGTTTTTTTCTACGCCCGTTCCCGTCTTTAATTTTACATACTCTGTTGGAGTAAACACAATTACCATTATTAAGTTTTGTTTTTTCCTTGAACCAATATCTTTTGATACAGCAATAGTTTTCAGGTATTGTAATATATGGAATATCTTCATTGGCTTCTTCCAAATTATTTTCAAAGAATGGATATTTTTCTCTGTATTTTTCTATTAAGTCTTTATGGGAAAGGTTCCAAAAATTGGTAATATATTCATGGTCCTTTATTTCAACTACAACTTTATCTCTCTTTTCCATTTGTAACTGTATATTGTATGGTGTTGGCTTTTCTTTTATACTGTTAGAAATGGAAATATCATCATAATTATAAATGATAAGATTGTTTATAAGTTTACAATTTGCGTAGCTCCCTAAATAAAATTGGTAGATTGCTCTATTATGATTATCTAATTCTATATTTGTTATAATATTATCATATAGTATCTGATATTGATTTTGATTTAGTGGTGTATTGAAAATGTATAGAAGTCTATATCTGTTTCCTTTAGTAATATGTGAAAATGTGGTATACGCAATGCTTGGCTGATATTTCAATGTTACTAATAATTCATCGAATGATAATAATGTATTATCAATATCAAATACTATTATGTTAGTATGTAAAGCCCTTTCTTTCTTCTTATAACCAAAGAGGGATTTTATTTCCTTGTCGATATATGTGCAAGAGAATATATATCCTTGTTTTATAAATTGCTCCAATTCAGAAATAGTAATTTCCTTTTCTTCAAAGGATATTTTGTTGTAGTCTTTACTGGTAGGTTTTTCTGTGTAACCATTGACGGAAATCATCAGTTTAAAAGAGAATTTTTCATTTTTGTACATGTTAAGGTTGATATTATTGTGTGACTTGTACGTGTCACTTATTTAGGATGTTAAGGTTTGATAGTTGAACAAAGGAAGCAATGTAACCTTAACAAACCATTACTTCCAAGTATGCCTACTTTCAACTATATAATATAAGTATATTTTGTTTATGCAAATATACGACTTTCTAATATCTATTACCACCTTTTAATAAGAAATTTTGCCTGAAAAGCCCTCAAAAAGTACAAGTATGGTATAAAGTGTCTTATTATTATCTGATTTTTGCGATGTACTATCAATTTGTTGTAATACAATGTGTTATATGAAATATAAGTGACTGGATATATATCCGAATGTTAGGTAGCACACTGTTTGCTATTTATTTTTTGCCCCTATTCCCCGATTTTGACAAAAGGGTTCCTTTTCGAATGATGCACTTTGAGTTTTGAAAAGTTTTTTCGTTGGATAATCCGTAATTTCTTAACGAGCCGTAACTTATTCCAAGTTCTTCGGGTGAAAAGTATTCAAATACATTGGCGATACTTCCAAAATAGTGGTGAGTATCATTCTCTTTTATATAAAGATGAATAACTGTTCGTTCTTTTTTCTCTTTTTCAGTCATAATTACAATAGTTTTATTGCAAAAATAGGAATTATATGGCATAAAATGAATAAATGTCATATATTTAACTATTTCTAGCGCAAATAAATGTCATATATTAAATATATGTCATATCTTTGCATTGTAATTAAAACGAAGACGATATGAAACGATATAATAAACAACAGGTGATGAAGGATGCTCACAGACTTTACAAAAATGATTTTCAACGTAGAGGGCGCACATGGTCGGAGTGTTTGACAGCGGCTTGGCGTTGGGAAAAAAATGCTGTTAAGACACGAGCAGAAAAAAAAGCTAAACTTGACGCTATGATTGCCGTAAGTTGGGCGACATATAATGCACGCAAAGATGAAAAGTCCAATAAAAACGAGTTTGAAGGTTTATCACCTGATACAGTTTCTTATGCGATGGGTTATGGGCGGAACTTGTATTGCGGAGATTAAAAAAGTGTGAAATCAGCTATTTCTGATAGTAACTTACATTTATTGAATGGTCGTTTAGCAAATGTAAGTAATCAACTAAAAATGGAATTATGGGTAACTATATAGCATATTTGAGACAGTCCACCACCAAGCAGGAAAGAAGCGGCTTAGGTGTCGAAGCGCAAAGGGACATAATCAACTCTTTTATAAAAGAAGGTGTAATTTTGGCTGAATACGTAGAAACGGAAAGTGGCAGAAAGTCAGACCGTCCCAAGTTGCAAGAAGCATTGGCTCTGTGCAGAAAAACAAACTCTATCTTAATTGTGGCAAAACTTGACCGATTAAGTCGGAATGTGGCTTTCACTTCAAAGCTATTGGAAAGTGACGTTGAAATTATATTCTGTGACTTTCCCCAAGCAAATAGACTGATATTGCATATTATTTCATCTATTGCAGAGTATGAAGCCAATCTAATAAGCCAACGTACCCGACAATCATTGAAGGCGAAGAAGGAACGAGGTGTAAAACTTGGTAAATCGGAAAACTTGATGAACAAGCATAATGAAGCAGTTGCCCGTAGTAATCAGACCAACAGAATTAAAGCAAAAAATAACGCCAACAACATGCGTGCTGTTGCATTGCTTCGTTCAATGGTAAAAGAGGAATTAACACTATCGCAAATGACAATTCGACTGAATGAACAAGGTTTTGTTACCTCTAAAGGCTGCAAGTTTCAGATTGTTCAAGTTCAACGATTGATACAAAGATATATAGTGTAGTGTTTTATCTTGCTTTAAAACACTACCTTTGTGAAAAATAAACAGCTCTAAAAGGATGTTCTTTACTAAATTCTTTCTATTTTTGCATCGTTGCAGTTGCAACAGACATATTTTAGGAAGCGTTTCGTAATTATTCCACTTTTGATGAACTTCGACAACTCATTAATGTGTGTTTGGAATAGTAAAGAGAACGTTCTCCTTTGGCTTGTTATTATCCTAACTCGATATAACGGTCAAAGTGGGGCTGTTTTTCTTTTTATTCATCACACAAGGCAGTCGAAGGCCCATCAAGAGGAATAAAATGGAATTTTGGCTCCACTTTCTTTTTATGCCCAGGTATTAATTCAAATTGTACTCTTAGAGCCATGGTGTACTATAAATAATTTATGGCACAATTTAACTGTGATGGATGTGGTTGTAAGGTTTCAGATGTAGATGTACAATGTCCTAAATGTAATGCTCCGATTGGTAAGCTGCAAATAGTTTGTAAAGTTTGCGGATGTGTGCTTTTTGAAAGAAATGCTACTTTGCCTGAAAATAACGTTTTTTCCAAAGAGACAGAAAACTATTCTTGTCCTAATAGTTGTAACGGTGAAATACAAACTGTATTTCAATACCCCAATAATGGCAGGAATAAATATGATGTAAATCATTCATATCTTGATGAGGCAAAGAGACTTTTTATTTTTTTATTTGTTTTGATGCCCTTGTCCTCTTTTTTTTCAATATCTGCACAAGTAATCGGGATGACTGGTTGGGATGGCATTACTTATGATTTTTATTGGAAAAACCTACCTAATAAGGCTGATGATTTTGACAAATTTGACATTATATCAACTTATATGCATGGTTTTAGTGATTATGAAGGCAATGTAAATTCAATGACTATATCACAATATACAAATGATAGACGATTGTTGAAAGAATCAATTTTTCATTTTAATTCAATGCAAAAATTAGTAAGTTATAAAGAGAGGAATACAACGGTTAATTATATGTATAATGGACCTCTTTTACAGTCGGTTAGTTTGGATTTAGATAATAATTTAAATTCAGTAAGCTGTTTTCTTGGTAATTATTATGTGTATAATGGAAGTAAATTGTTGCAAGCTAGAACAAAATATGGTGCAATAGTTTCGTATAAAAGAGATGCGAATGGTAGAGTTATACAAGCTGATTATAAGATAAAGAACTATGCTCAATGGATTTTTAGGTATGAATATGGCATAGATGATAATATTATGACAATTAAAGCCTATGATGCAAATGGAAAGTATCTTGATGCCAAAGTAGAATCAGTATATGATGATAAAGGAAGGTTGATAAGCCGTTTGATGAAAAAAAATTCCGAAATTCTATATAAGTACCAATATGATGATAAAGACAATTTAATTTATGAGGAAGAGTATTCGGCTTATGATATACATCCTAGGATTTACGATTTTCATAAATATGAGAACACTTATGATTCTAAAGGACATTTAATATCTGTTCTTAGATACACGGGAAGCTATAAAAGAAATATGCGTTTGGAAAATCGTAGAGACCTTGTTACTATGGGAGAAAAGGCAATGAAAATAGAAAGAAAAGATTATACTATAAGTGGTAAAGCTAGTTACAAGTATGATACAAATGGTAATTGGATTGAACAAAAAACTAATTTTTCTGGGCGGGAACAAATCATTTACCGATTATTTCAATATCGTGAAAATGCTCTTTCGGAAAATCAACACAAAGAGGAAAGACAAAGTTTGTTGAATAATGATACCCAATGTAAATCGGTTACAGAACCGCAATATCCCGAAGGTAAGGTAGCTCTGTTTCGTTTCTTGGCAAAGAATATAAAATATCCTACATTGGCGCAAGAAAATAATATTAAAGGAAGGGTTGATGTACGGTTTGTTGTAAATGAGGATGGTAAATTATCCAATTTTGAGGTTGTTAAAGGTGTGCATCCTTATCTTGATAAGGAAGCATTGCGTGTTGCTAAGTTGTTACTTTACTTTATTCCTGCATTAGATAAGCAAGGTAATCCAGTCCGTGCTTATAGTACGGTATCTTTTACTTTTTGAGTAATTTAACAAATTTAATCATAAATCTTTTTCAATGGAAATAATGAAATTTTTATCGTTGAGTTCGCACCTCTTTAAATCAATGGTGGTATCTAATACTGTTGAGAATAAAAAAAGTGTAGTTGTACTATGTGGTAGTAGCTGTAAATATACCTATTATTTGTTGTCGTTAATTTCATGTTTTAGAGTGATAATGGCATTTTTATTATTTTTTGGGGTATTGGGGTGTTCTTCCAATTCGACTAAAAAGAAAGCGGAAAAGGAAAAAGAGTATTCTGCAATAGAGAATGTGGTGGCACGTACCTCTTCGGAAAAATATAATTTGGTAAAATGTGAAGGAAAATGTGGAATTTATGATGTGGATGAAGTTGAAATATTGCCGTTACGCTATGATGAGATTTTGTGTACGATAGAAGATGGTAATAATGATTTTTTTATTGTAGAATTGGATGGAAAAAAAGGAGTTCTTCTATCACATGAAACTCCATTTGTTTCTATCGAATTTGATAATATATATTATGATGATGGGGTGTATCAGGGTTTCTTTGAAGTTGAATTGAATGGTAAGGTAGGGCTGTTTGACAAAAATGGTAATAATGTGGTTCCTTGCCGATATGATAATGTGCAATTGAATCGGATTGGGTATCCTTATGGTATATTTATTGTACGTCAAGGTGATAAGTACGGCTGTGTTATTAATGGTAAAGAAATGATTCCTTGTAATTATTATAGCATTATTATTACAGATGATTATATAATGACAAGTCTTCATGGTGAATCTTCTCAGGTTGCTATGAATATATCCAATAAATATCAAGTATATGAGAATGGTTATATGAGATAAGAAACTATATTACTCTGAATAGTTTCTCTAATTCATAATTATTCAGAGTAATTAAGGTAGTAGGGCTATTTTTGTGTTGCTGCATAATTTTTAGTGCATGGTATATAAATGGATTTTGCAAAAATATAGGATATGAAAAAGATACTTATTATAATTGTTTTAATAGGTGTTATGGGAGATTTATTCGCTCAAAGAATTAATAGTAGAGGTGAGTATATGGTAAAATCTGCCATTGTTGAATCTTATGGTGGACGAGATTTTTCTTATAAACTTGATTTTGAGTATGATACTTCAAACGATTTGGTAAAAGTAACACGAAGCGGTTATCACGGGAATGATAAATATGTTCATGTATATACATTTCGTAGTGGGAAATATTCTGATGAAAAGTATATATATTATACTGGGTATAAAAATGGAAAGGTGTTTGATACTAATAAAAATAAGCCTTTGTGTTGGTTAGAGAAAACATATTATAGTTTAGAGCGTAAATCTTATAATAGATTTTTTGTGGTTAAAAAAGAAGCGTATGGCGATGATGGCTTTTGTGAAACGACTGATTATATATATCGTGATGGAGAACTACAAGCAATTCATAGAGGGACAAACAGTATTGGTGACAATGAAATAATGATGCTTACTTGGAGAAAAAGAAATATAGTGTCTGAAAGAATGGAAGGGGGTGGAAATTGGAGTAACGATTTGGAATATTATATGGAATCGGAAGTTGTAAATAATACCAATTTGAATATAAATTTCTTCAACTTAGGAGGTACGGGTAAAACATACAAGGATGAAAATATCGGGTTTACAGAATGGTTTGGGCTTAATACGTCAATGGCGTTAAGAGGGAATAAAGATGGTTCAGGATATGGCAGTAGTACGATAAGCCCACATTATGAATATGAATTAGATGGAAATTTAATTAAGAAAGTCAGATATATTCATCTAATTGCAGGTAAAGAACATGATTACATCTACAGAACACTGACTTTGGAATATGTGTATTAATTATTAATACGTTAGTTATGAACTTTATACAGAAAATATTCAACATTTCTACTACTAATAATAATCCTCTAATTCCATTTGATGAAGTGGTGGCGAAAAAAATGTGGCGATATTTACGACATGGATTTGTGCTAATAGGAGTTAATGATATTGATTGCGTAGAGAAAGGAGTAATACAAGAACTGCAAGCAGATATTATAGAAAAAGATTTCCGTTATATTCCAATATTCGGTTGTTGCATGGATGGTGGCTATCTACTATCCTTTGCTATTGTTAATTTGAATAAGACTAAAGAGCAGCGTAATTTTACTGCTTTAAAAAGTTTTGTGACTGAAATTTCGGTTAAATATAGGCAACAAGTATTTATCTGTGAAAACTCTTCATATACTTCCATAAATTCTTTGATTGATAGTTTCTTTGAAGCTTGCTTAAAAGAAACTGGTTTGCCTCACGTATGTAGGGGTTATTATCTCAATCCTTCACCGATGTCTTATTCGGAAAGATATATGCGTGATATGAAAATGAATGAGATATTTATTGATATATGACAATGGGTAAGATTGACTTATTCAAAGTTGTATATGATTCTTTAAGTACTAGAGAAGTATGGTGATACTTCTTTATTCATTATCTTTTTTGAGGGAGTAATCTCGTTTTTCGGGGTTACTCTTTTTATTGTCTTTGCGCAAATTTAGGTGCGTAAAAGAGTGCGTAAATTGATTTGCGTAAGATAAATGCGCAATTATGATTTTTTAGTATATGTTTTAATGCTCTGTATTATAGTTGATTAATTAAGGATGTGTTCATTTCGACTGTATGCATAGGAGGATACTCCTGCTTATTGTGATCGTTGAGCTGAGGTTGTTGTTCCATAATTATTTTAATAGTTTTTTATTCTTGGTATCTTCAACTTACAAATTCTATATATTGATTTATAGTTTTATTTGAATGAAACAATCTGTGTATTTTATCAATAGAAGTATGTTAGAATACATTTTGTCTTATTATAATCTTGATAAAGCTTTGAATTTTATTTATATGATAATACTTGGCTGTTTGGAGGAAATATCTGTATTGCAAATGTATTACTATTTTTAGAGAAAGCAAACGTATAGACATAAAAAAAGGAGCAACGCCTTGCTCCAACCTTTGTTAACCTTAAATCTAATACTATGAAAAACACATTGCAAATGTACGGGTTTTCCGGATATTAGCAAATTTAGGGGAAGAAAAAATATGTTTTATAACATTGATTAATACTTTTCTTATTGAATTCTATTTTTATTAAGAGTTTCTGCTTATTCCTCCCACTTCTCTTTCATAAGATCTTCCAGTTTCAGCAATTCGTCACGATATTGCGCTGCTTCTATGAATTCCAACTTCTTGGCAGCTTCCTGCATTAACTTGCGTGTACGGTCTATACTCTTTTGCATCTGAGCTTTAGTCATATATTGGATGATCGGATCAGCAGCCACATTGGGGCTCGATGGTTCTATATAGACTTGTTTCTCTTTCAGTATTTCCTCGGTATTGTTTCCACCGAATACTGCGAGATTACGTGCTTTCTTTATTTGTTGTGGGGTGATGCCATTTGCTTCATTATAGGCAAGCTGTTTTTCCCGGCGTCGGTTGGTTTCGTCAATTGTCAACTGCATACTTTCCGTCATTTTGTCTGCATACATGATTACTTTTCCGTTTACGTTTCGGGCAGCACGTCCGGCAGTTTGTGTCAGAGAACGATGGGAGCGCAGGAAGCCCTCTTTGTCTGCATCAAGGATGGCAACCAGAGATACTTCTGGTAAATCAAGTCCTTCACGCAAGAGATTTACGCCGATCAATACATCGTATACACCTTGGCGAAGGTCATCCATAATTTTCACACGCTCAAGCGTATCTACATCGCTGTGGATATAGTTGCATCGCACATTGTTATTAAGCAAATATTCTGTTAATTCCTCAGCCATACGCTTGGTTAAAGTCGTCACAAGAGTACGCTCTTCTTTTTCGATACGTATCTGAATTTCTTCCATAAGATCATCTATCTGGTTGAGGCTGGGACGTACCTCAATCACAGGGTCAAGCAGACCGGTAGGTCGGATTACTTGTTCCACAATAATACCTTCGGACTGCACCAGTTCGTAATCGGCCGGAGTTGCACTGACATAAATAACCTGTTTGGCCATTTCCTGGAACTCTTCAAATTTAAGAGGACGATTATCCATCGCTGCAGGTAGGCGAAAACCATATTCTACCAGATTGATTTTCCGGGCACGGTCACCACCATACATGGCACGTATCTGTGGGACACTAACATGGCTTTCATCTATAACGATGAGAAAGTCATCCGGGAAAAAGTCGAGCAGACAATAAGGACGGGTACCGGCGCTGCGACCATCAAAATAACGTGAATAATTCTCAATACCGGAACAGTGTCCCAGTTCACGAATCATTTCCATATCATACGTCACCCGTTCGTAAAGACGCTTGGCTTCATATTCTTTTCCGATAGATTCGAAAAAGGCTACTTGTTTGGTAAGGTCATCTTCTATCTCGTGAATAGCACGTAGAGTTGCCTCTTTGGTTGTCATGAATAAGTTAGCCGGGTATATTTTGTATGATTCAAAAGGAGCAATTGTTATGCCTGAGATCGGATCTACTTCTTCAATTCCATCAATTTCATCTCCCCAAAAAGTCACTCGCAGAATGTTGTCGGAATAAGCCAGATAAATGTCTACTGTATCACCTTTTACACGGAAGTTACCACGATTCAGATCCAGGTCATTGCGTACATAAAGGCTGTCTACAAGCCGGCGTAGGAATACATTACGATCCAACATACGCCCCCGTTCCACTTCTATTACGTTGTCATAGAAGTCGGATGGATTTCCCATACCATAGATGCATGAAACAGAAGAAACTACCACTACATCTTTACGTCCTGAGAGTAGGGAAGAAGTGGCGGCCAGCCGTAGCTTATCAATTTCATCATTGATGGCAAGGTCTTTTTCGATATACGTATCAGAGCTGGGAAGGTAGGCTTCCGGCTGATAATAATCGTAGTATGAAACATAATATTCCACAGCGTTGTTGGGGAAAAATCCTTTGAATTCACTGTATAGCTGGGCGGCCAGCGTTTTGTTGTGGCTCAATATCAATGTAGGTTTGTTGATATTAGCTATGACATTGGCTATAGTAAATGTCTTTCCTGAGCCCGTTACGCCCAATAGAGTCTGGGCAGGTAATCCTTGTTTTATACCTTCGGTCAATTGGGCAATAGCCTCAGGCTGGTCGCCTGTCGGCTTATAGGCGGATGTTAATTCAAAATTCATGTTTTTGTTTTAAAAGGAGGAGCAATATTCGGGAAAATAGTTGAGATAAACAAATTGTTTTTCCAAATAAATCCTTTACTTTGCAACAGTTTATTATAAAACATCGCTGGAGTTGATGTGAAGTGGTTTAAAAGAAGGCTGGCGGAGAGGTAAATCAGCAAAGAAATGAAGTTCTGAATTATCTCATGAATCGTTTTTTATCCTTCTAAATGGATGACTGTAAAGCACTGGTAATCAACGCTTATAAAAGTGTACACTTTGGTGGGTCAATATTGTACACTTTTGTATGGCAAGAGTGTACATTGTTGTGAGATAAAAGTGTACACTTTATTATTTCCTGTTTGATTTAGCCGAAATTTACTCATTATTTATTTAATTTCATCAGCGGGTTGTATAAAGGAAAAACAGATTAATACAAATATAAATACAACGAGAAACATGATTTGGAACGAAAGTATCGAATGCATGGACCGTGAGAGTCTTCGCAAAATCCAAAGTATACGGCTCAAAAAAATTGTGGAGCACGTTTATCACAACACACCTTTTTATCGTAAAAAGATGCAGGAGTTAGGAATTACTCCGGATGATATTAACAGCATTGATGACATTGTAAAATTACCGTTTACCACCAAGTATGATTTGAGAGATAATTATCCGTTCGGATTATGTGCGGTTCCAATGAGTCAGATTGTGCGTATTCATGCCTCTTCAGGGACAACGGGTAAACCGACTGTCGTGGGGTATACCCGTAAGGACTTGTCGTCGTGGACGGAATGTTTATCACGTGCCTTTACTGCTTATGGAGCTGACAGCTCGGATATTTTCCAGGTGTCTTATGGTTATGGTTTGTTTACCGGTGGACTGGGGGCTCATGCCGGAGCTGAGAATATCGGAGCATCGGTTATTCCCATGTCAAGTGGTAATACAGAAAAACAAATTACTCTGATGCATGACTTTGGCTCTACTTTGTTGTGTTGTACGCCTTCTTATGCGCTTTATCTGGCGGATGCGATTAAAGATTCCGGATTGCCCCGTGAAGAGTTTAAGCTGAAAGCCGGTGCTTTCGGAGCTGAGCCGTGGACGGAGAATATGCGTCGTGAAATAGAAGAAAAGCTGGGCATTAAAGCTTATGATATATATGGATTGAGTGAAATTGCCGGCCCCGGGGTAGGTTATGAGTGTGAATGCCAGCATGGTACACATTTGAATGAAGACCATTATTTTCCTGAAATAATCGATCCTCTTACACTGCAACCTGTTGAACCAGGACAAACCGGTGAACTTGTTTTCACTCATCTTACCAAAGAAGGAATGCCTTTATTGCGTTATCGTACAAAAGATCTTACTGCTTTACATTATGATAAATGTAATTGTGGACGTACGTTAGTGCGTATGGATCGTATCCTGGGACGTAGTGATGATATGCTTATTATCCGTGGAGTCAATGTATTCCCAACTCAGATTGAGTCTGTCATCCTTGAGATGCCGGAATTCGAACCACATTATCTGTTGATTATTGATCGTAAGAATAATACGGATACGATGGAGCTGAAGGTGGAAGTTCGTGAAGACGCTTATTCTGACGAGATTAATAAAATGCTGGCATTGAAGAAGAAACTTACTTCTCGTCTGCAGAGTGTGTTGGGATTGGGAGTAGATGTGAAGCTGGTTGAACCACGTAGTATTGAACGTAGCGTAGGCAAAGCGAAGAGGGTGATTGATAATAGAAAATTGTAAGTTGTAACTTTTTAAATTTCAAATATTATGGTAGCAAAACAACTTTCTATCTTTTTGGAAAATAAGTCTGGTCGTTTGACGGAAGTGACTGAAGTGCTGGCGAAGGAAAATATAAATCTTTCTGCCTTGTGTATAGCTGAAAATGCAGATTTTGGTATTTTGCGTGGTATAGTATCTGATCCTGACAGAGCTTATAAGGCTTTGAAAGAGAATCATTTTGCTGTGAATGTAACAGACGTGGTAGGTATTAGTTGTCCTAACGTACCAGGTGCACTTGCCAAAGTACTGCGATTTTTATCTGATGAAGGAGTATTTATTGAGTACATGTATTCGTTTGCCAATAACAATACGGCAAATGTTGTGATTCGTCCTAATGATATGGAGAATTGTATTCGCGTACTCACAGAGAAAAAAGTAGATTTGCTGGCAGCAAGTGACCTGTATAGGCTTTAGGAGGTAGAAATAGGAGTTAGAATTTAGTAGCTAGTAGATAGAATCCTTGCGGCATACAACTAATCTGCATAGATTCTAACTACTAGCTACTAAATTCTAACTCCTATTTTATATTAAAAAACATTGATTAATTGGTTTATTCCGCATGATTCTGTAACTTTGCGCATTATTTAAAATAGGATGAAGAAGAATATTATTATAACTCTGCTTGCAGCCGCTACGTTTTCCTCGTGTGGAGAGTACAATAAGTTGCTAAAAAGTACTGATTACGAATATAAGTATGAGGCGGCAAAAAACTACTTCGCTAAAGGTCAATATGGGCGTTCTGCTACATTGTTGAATGAGCTGATAACCATTCTGAAAGGTACCGATAAAGCAGAAGAATCTCTTTATATGTTAGGTATGAGTTATTATAATCAGAAAGATTATTCTACTGCTGCCCAGACATTTATAACCTATACCAATACTTATCCGCGTGGCACATTTGCTGAGTTGGCAAGTTATCATGCAGGTAAAGCGCTTTATTTGGATACTCCGGAGGCACGTCTTGATCAGTCTGGTACTTATACAGCTATTCAGCAGTTACAGACATTCCTGGAATATTATCCTGCAAGTTCTAAAAAACAAGAAGCTCAGGATATGATTTTTGCTCTTCAGGATAAGCTTGTTCTGAAAGAATTCATGTCTGCTAAATTGTATTATAATTTGGGTAATTATATGGGTAATAATTATGAGTCGTGTGTAATCACTGCTCAGAATGCACTGAAAGATTATCCTTATACTGATTATCGTGAGGACCTCTCTATTCTCATTCTTCGTGCTAAATATGAAATGGCTATTAATAGTATAGAAGAGAAAAAGATAGATCGTTATCGCGAAACTGTCGATGAATATTATGCTTTTAAGAATGAGTTTCCGGAAAGTAAATATCTGAAGGAAGCTGAAAAGATATTTAACGCATCAACCAAAGTAATTAAAGATTAAATTATAAATAGATTTATGGATTACAAAAAAACGAATGCTCCTACTAACACCGTTACGCGTGACATGATGGAATTGTGCGCTGATACAGGTAATGTTTACGAAACAGTGGCTATCATTGGTAAACGTGCCAATCAGATTAGTGTGGAGATCAAAAGTGATCTTTCCAAGAAGCTGGCAGAGTTTGCTTCTTATAATGACAACTTGGAAGAAGTATTTGAGAATCGTGAACAGATCGAGATTTCTCGCTATTATGAAAAATTGCCGAAACCTACATTGATTGCTACACAAGAGTATATCGAAGGTAAGATTTACTATAGAAATCCGGCTAAGGAAAAAGAAAAACTACAGTAAAAGAAGCTGTAAAAAGAAAGCAAGAAGTTAAGAATAGAATAACGTAGTAAGAATTAAGTAGTCAAGTAGTAAGTAGGAAGAGTGTTCTTATTATTACTTGACTATTTTTTTACTGTCGGCTATTTTTTTTATTATCGTTATAAACTTTAAAACTACTAAGACAATATGATTCAACGTATTCAGAGTATTTATTTGTTACTTGTTACAGGCTTGTTGATAGCAAGCATGTGCTTGCCTGTGGGCTTTTTGATTGATTTTAATGGGGCAGTAAATGTTTTTAAACCGCTCGGACTTACAATGGGTGATGCATTTCAGTCTACATGGGGGCTTTTTTGTATTTTAATGCTGGCTGCTATTATTGCATTTGCTACTATCTTTCTTTTTAAGAATCGCATATTACAGATCCGTATGACTATATTCAATAGTTTATTATTGGTAGGATATTATATGGCTTTTTTTGCTTTCTTCTTTGTGCTTCGCAGTGATGAGACTTCTTTTCAGTTTCATTGGGCGTTGTGCTTTCCGTTGATTGCCATTATTCTTAATTATTTAGCCATACGTGCAATTGGTCGTGATGAAGCAATGGTGCATGCTGCTGATCGGTTGAGATAAATCAAATCATACAAATAGTTGCATACTTCATAAAAAGATGCCACACTGTTCTACAAAACGGTGTGGCATCTTTTTATGAAGTAGTCTGATATTATTAAAATCTCTGATAATCTTAAAGAGTATATATCTTTATTTCTTCAAATCAAACAGATAAGTCAACTTTATTGATATGGTACTGTGAGCTGCACGGTCGAAATCATCTTTTTTGCTGGTGTGATAGAAATCGGATAATGCAAAGTAATATCTTCCTTCTAACAGAAAACTACCGGCTTTTTTACTTCTTACTTCAAGTCCACCTCCTCCGGTTATTCCATAGTCGAATTTGTTTTCTATCTTTTTTCCATATTCTTTTGCACTGGCAATTTGTTCGGCCGTCCATCCGCTTGCCTTTTCTGATTCACCTATTAAAAAGCCTACCTGTGGCCCTAAGTTGATAAAAAACTGTACGCCGTAATCTTTACCAAATGCCAGATGGGCTAAAAAAGGGATATCGATGTAATTCATACTCCTACTATAACTTCGACTAAGGTCTTTAGTACCGTCGGATAATTCGAAAGCCTCTTCCCAGCCTCTTTGTGAAAAGTTTAGCTCAACCTGTGCACCGCAAATCATAGCAAAATATTTCTCAGAGATATAACGGGCAGTCAATCCGCCTGTGATTCCCATGGGCATACTTTGCTTTATCTTTCGTTGAAAAGAGACTTTGTTGAGATTGACACCACCATTTATTCCGATAGCAAAATTATGACGCATTTCGCCAATCTGTGCCATTGCCGGAAAAGCAATGCCTATTAGTAACACAGCTGTTATGATTGTTGTTTTTATATGTGTCATCTTATTCAAAGTCAAGCTTTACTAATTCAAAGTTCTTTGTAAAATGAACAAAGAATACTTTCTTGTTGATGAAACCTCCCCAGTTGTTCACCCGTTGAAATTTAAATCCGGTTTGTATAGGAGTCAGATCCATTTTAGGTAGATTCTTTTCCAGTTCGGAACCATATCTGGATAATCCTTTTAGGAAGAAGAATCCCGTATCAAATCCTAACATTCCGTATTGAGGGTAATTGATGGCCATATCTTTACTATACCATTTGTGATAAGAGTTGATGAAGTTGATAGCCGCCGGAAGCATATTGTTTGTATAAAACGAAGAGTAAAAATATGTATCCAGCTCAAAGAAACTGTCCAGGTGATCTTTTGTATAAGTCTGCCATTCCGGGTAACCAAAAAGGTGTACGTTAGCGTCCGGGTTCTCTCTCACCAGTACAGTTAGCTGTGGAATGATTTTAATGAGTGTCACATCACTGCCAGATGTAGGGATAAAAATATTTTCTTTATCACTGCGTAGAACTTCCTTCATCGCTTGTGCTGTGGCTGACTCGGGGAGTGTCTTTACCGGAATTCTTTTGTTTGCCAATTCCTGTTTCAGTCCTTTGATAAATTCCGTTTTATCTTTATCTACTGCCGTAGCTTCCAATATGATTATGTTGGCATTGGAGAACTGGCGTATAAAGTGTTCGTATACCTCTGAATACAGATAAGACTGTGGAGTATTAATCTGATAAATAAACGGATTGTTAAACACCTCCTCTTCTTTCGAAGAGAAAGGAATAACCATACGAATATCATGTTTCTTAGCAAAGGCTGCCAGCGTTTTTGTGTGCTTTGATTGTGACGGGCCAAAGATTATATTCATTTTTTTCATTTCATCTTTGGCAAGAATGTTATTTAGAGAAGCATTGTCGTCTCCACAATTATAAGCATAAAGATCAATAGAAGTGCCTGTACGTTTCAGGCTGTCTACAGCAAGAAGGAATCCTTCGTAATATTCAACCATGCGCTTATCTTGAAGGAAAGGCAATAATATGGCTGCTTTTATGGTACTTATTTTTTCCGGTGCTTCTTTACTGGCCAGGAATAGTTCCTTATCAGTAGGAGGAGTTATGTCTTTATTCTCCTGAGGTGTTACAGGCTTTGCCGAAGGGTAGGGGATGCAAAGGAACTGGCCTTTTTTCATCCCTTGTTTTAGCTCCGGGTTGGCATCAATCAGTGCCTGTTCGCTGATACCGTATTCGCGACTGACGCTAAAAATGGTTTCACGTCGTTTTACCTTATGCATATCTTTGCATCTGGATTGAACAGGGCCTTGAATGGTGGCAGTCGATGGAGAAGTTGCCGTAACATTCTGAGTCAAAGGAGTGGCAGTCGTTTGTGCAACTTCTTCGGCGGAAGGAATACGGATCACTTGTCCGATACGGAAATTTTCAGCACTTAGTCCGGGGTTGGCTTCACAGATTGCTTTAGCCGATACATTATATATTGTAGTTAGTTTATATAAAGTTTCCCCAGCTTCAATGGTGTGGAATTTTTCATCTTGTTTTGATGCTTTTTGTTTCTGAGGAATCCGGATTGTTTGTCCCGCATAGATTTTCTCTTCACATCCCGGATTTAACTGTATGATATCTGATTGACTGACTCCATACATACTGGATATGGAATATAAACTTTGTCCCTTTTCAATGGTGTGAAGGAAGTAAGATTGATTCTCCTGAGCATGAAGGCTCATACAAGAAATGCTTATAAAAAACAAAAGAAAGAGTATTCGGTTTATTAAGGGTCTCATCAATTTTTAAACTATTAGTTCTTAAAATCAGGCAACAAAGGTACAAATTCTGATATATATCTGCCTAATAATTGAGTTAAGAAAATAATATTGTGTTTCTTTAAGACCATAATTCAAGTGGAAACATTAATTTTGCAGATGTTATGTCACTACACAGATTATCTTATATAATATTGTTCTGTCTTGCCTTTCCTTTTTCAGAGAGTTGGGCACAGATTAAGTTAAATCCTGTGGCTATATTGCTACTGGAGAATGGTACTGATCCTACAGAGCCCAAGACACTTGAGGCCGGTGGGGAACCATATGTGGGGTCGGCTCCACTTAAATTTCGTTTTGTGGCCAATATTGAGTCTCCTTCTCCAACATTACGTTATGAATGGAATTTTGCATCTGATGAGGAATTTAACGATCCTATAAGCGGGTCACCACGTTATGAAGAAGAAACCATTTTTGATTTTGTTACTTCGGGGACATTCTATGTCAGGTTACAGGTGAGCGATACGGAAACAGAAGATGGACCAACTTCGGTATCAGATGTGTTTATCATTCAGGTACCTGAGTCGGAATTGAAAATACCTAATGCTTTTTCACCTAACGGAGACGGCATTAATGATATTTTTAAAGTGAAGTATAAATCACTTGTTAGTTTCGATGCTGTTGTGTTCAATCGCTGGGGACAGAAGTTATATCAGTGGGGATTGACGGACATTGATAAGGGATGGGATGGAACATCCCGTGGGCATCAGGTGCCTGTAGGCGTGTATTTTATCGTAGTAGAAGCACGTGGTGCGGACGGAGTAGTGTATAAGCATAAAGGAGATATAAATATACTGAGGTAAAAAGGATATGCAGGAAACAGAATATATAAATGTATACGGTGCGCGTGTACATAATTTGAAAGATATTGATGCTGAGATTCCCCGTAACAGTCTGACAGTTATTACCGGATTGAGCGGAAGTGGTAAATCTTCTTTGGCATTCGATACGATATTTGCTGAGGGACAACGACGTTATATTGAAACCTTTTCAGCTTATGCCCGTAATTTTTTGGGTAATCTGGAGCGTCCCGATGTAGATAGAATAACCGGATTGAGTCCGGTGATTTCCATAGAACAGAAAACAACAAACAAGAATCCCCGCTCTACAGTGGGGACCACAACGGAGATTTATGATTATCTCCGTTTGCTCTATGCCCGTGCCGGAATAGCTTACTCTTATCTCTCAGGAGAGAAAATGGTGAAATATACCGAAGAGCAGATACTTGACCTTATTTTAGGAGATTATAAAGGAAAGAAAATCTATATGTTGGCACCGTTGGTGCGTGCCCGTAAAGGACACTATAAAGAACTGTTCGAACAAGTACGTAAGAAGGGGTATCTTTATGTACGTGTAGATGGTGAGGTACGTGAAGTGACGCATGGTATGAAGTTGGATCGCTACAAGAATCATGATATTGAAGTAGTGATTGATAAGATGATAGTGGGCGATAAGGACGATAAACGTCTGAAACAAAGTGTTGCCACAGCAATGCGTCAGGGTGACGGATTACTAATGATATTGGACGTCACTACCGGAGAACTCCGTCACTATAGTAAGCGTTTAATGTGCCCCGTAACCGGACTGTCCTACAGGGAACCGGCTCCGCATAATTTCTCTTTTAACTCTCCGCAAGGAGCCTGCCCAAAGTGTAAGGGACTTGGAGTAGTGAATCAGATTGATGTCGATAAGGTGATTCCTGACCGGAACATGTCTATCTATGAAGGTGCTATTGCTCCATTGGGCAAATATAAAAATGCAATGATATTCTGGCAAATCGGTGCATTGCTTGAAAAGTATGAAGCCACATTGAAAACTCCGGTTAAAGATTTACCGGAGGATGCTATGGATGAAGTGTTGTATGGATCTGATGAACGAATTAAGATAAAGAGTTCGCTCATTGGCACCTCTTCTGATTATTTCGTGACGTATGAGGGTGTAGTGAAGTATATCCAGATGTTGCAGGAGAAAGATGCTTCGGCTACAGCTCAGAAGTGGGCAGAACAGTTTGCCCGTACTACCGTCTGTCCTGAATGCAAGGGAGCGAAACTTAATAAAGAGGCATTGCACTTCCGCATTCATGATAAGAATATCAATGAACTCTCCAATATGGATATCAGCGAGCTTTATGACTGGTTGCAAAAAGTGGATGAGTTTCTGTCTGATAAACAAAAGAAGATTGCAGCCGAGATATTGAAAGAAATTCGTACACGCCTGAAATTCCTGTTGGATGTAGAGTTGGATTATCTATCTCTCAATCGTAGTTCGGTGAGTTTATCGGGTGGTGAGAGTCAGCGTATTCGATTGGCAACACAGATTGGTTCGCAGTTAGTGAATGTGCTTTATATTCTGGACGAGCCGAGTATTGGACTTCATCAGCGGGATAATCTGCGTCTGATTAACTCATTGAAGGAATTGCGCGATATGGGTAATTCTGTGATTGTGGTAGAGCATGACAAAGATATGATGTTGGCTTCTGATTATGTGATTGATATGGGACCTAAAGCGGGTCGTCTGGGTGGTGAAGTGGTATTTGCCGGTAAGCCACAGGAGATGTTACAGACGTCTACATTAACCTCGCAATACCTGAATGGTCAGCAAAAGATAGAAGTTCCTGCCAAACGCCGTCCCGGTAATGGTAAGTCGTTGTGGCTTCGCGGTGCAAAAGGAAATAACCTGAAGAATGTGGATGTGGAATTCCCATTGGGTAAATTGATTTGTGTGACCGGTGTATCGGGTAGTGGTAAATCTACGTTGATAAACGAAACGTTGCAGCCTATTCTTTCGCAGAAGTTTTATCGTTCTCTTCAGGATCCGTTGGAATATGGTTCTATTGAAGGATTAGAGAATATAGATAAAGTGGTCAATGTAGATCAATCACCGTTGGGACGTACACCACGTTCCAACCCGGCTACCTACACAGGTGTTTTTTCTGATATTCGCAATTTGTTTGTAGGATTACCGGAAGCAAAGATACGTGGTTATAAGCCGGGACGTTTCTCGTTCAATGTGTCTGGCGGACGTTGTGAAGCGTGTTCCGGGAATGGTTATAAGACAATTGAAATGAACTTTCTGCCGGATGTATATGTACCCTGCGAAGTGTGTCATGGCAAACGTTACAACCGCGAAACTTTGGAAGTACGTTTTAAAGGAAAATCCATAGCCGATGTGTTGGATATGACTATCAATCGTGCAGTTGAATTCTTTGAAAATGTACCACAAATTCTGAATAAGATAAAAGTGATACAAGACGTTGGTTTGGGATATATTAAGTTAGGGCAGTCGTCAACTACTCTTTCCGGTGGTGAAAGTCAGCGTGTGAAGTTGGCTACCGAACTCTCAAAGCGTGATACCGGTAAGACACTTTATATCCTTGATGAACCTACCACCGGACTGCATTTTGAAGATATCCGTGTGCTGATGAATGTACTGAATAAGCTTGTAGATAAGGGAAATACGGTTATTGTGATAGAGCATAATCTGGATGTAATAAAGATGGCAGACTATATCATTGATATGGGCCCGGATGGTGGTAAGGGAGGAGGAAAACTTCTTAGTTTCGGTACGCCTGAAGAGGTTGCGAAGAGCAAGAAAGGATATACGCCGAAGTTTCTTCGCGAGGAACTTTCCCTTTAGCAAGGAATACCGTTTCCGGTAGCGGATTTTACCGGATTTGCACGTCTGTTGGTGGTGAAGAAAGCTAAAAATACATACCCTAAGATGAAGAATCAATTATTTGTTTTATCGTTGTTATTTGTTTGTTCCCCGGTATCTGCCAATAGTGATGCCATACTGGATAGTCTGTGAAAATGGTCAGACAAGATGGTGTGAAAACCTTTAAGTTTATGAAAAAATAAAAAGATACTTCGTTACTATACGCAGAAGATATGCGTTTGAAGTATTATAAAGGTGTATTTCCCCCGGTAAAAACGAATCAACGTTTTTGCCGGGGGATAATTTTTTCCTATTTTTGTTCTTCGAAATCTATAAACAGAAAGAAATAAGTCATGAAAATAAATAAAACCAATGCTGCCCGCTTGTTAGATAAGGCTAAAATATCTTATGAACTAATTCCTTACGAGGTAGATGAAGATGATTTGAGTGCTGTACATGTGGCAGCAAACTTAGGCGAGAATATCGATCAGGTATTTAAGACTCTTGTTTTGCATGGAGATAAGACCGGGCATTTTGTTTGTATTGTTCCCGGCGACAAAGAGGTGAATCTGAAACTTGCTGCTAAAGTATCCGGCAACAAGAGTTGTGATATGATTCCGATGAAGGAACTTCTTCCTACTACCGGATACATTCGTGGTGCCTGTTCTCCTATCGGGATGAAAAAGCATTTTCCTACCTACATTCATGAGACCTGCCTGGAGTTTCCGTATATTTATGTAAGTGCCGGCCAGCGGGGGGTACAGATAAAAGTGGCTCCTAACGATTTAATTAAGGAAGCACGCGCTGAAGTTTGTGTCTTGTTCACTGAATAATTCAAAAAAAAGTATATATTTGCAGAAATTATACTTGAAATGACAATTCAAATTATTAATTAAATATTTATATCTTATGTTTAGTAAACACCCTAAAGGGTTAATCCCAGCCGCTTTGGCCAATCTTGGCGAACGTTTCGGCTTTTATACTATGATGGCAATCCTTGTTCTTTTCCTGCAAGCTAAGTTTGGGCTGGATGGAAAGACCGCAGGAATTATTTATTCAACGTTTTATTTCTCTATTTACATCCTTGCCTTGGTAGGGGGTATTATTGCCGATAAAACACGAAACTACAAAGGAACAATTATGGTAGGTATTGTTTTGATGGCCTTAGGTTATCTGATGCTTGCTATTCCTTCCAAAACTCCGGTTGACAATCAAACTTTATTTTTAACTATCACCTGTATCGGATTGTTTGTTATTGCTTTTGGTAATGGACTTTTTAAAGGTAACCTGCAAGCATTGGTCGGACAAATGTACGACAATCCTCAGTACTCTTCTATGCGTGACTCCGGTTTCTCATTGTTCTATATGTTCATCAATATAGGTGCTATTTTTGCTCCGATGGCAGCAATCGGTGTACGTAACTGGTGGTTGTCTACTTTCGGTTATGCCTATAATGCCGATCTGCCTGCTCTGTGCCATGGACAATTGGCTCAGACTTTAACTCCGGAAGCTATCGAAACTTATACCAGATTGGCCTCAGAGTCTTCTTCTACTTCCGTAACCGATCTTACAACTTTTGCTGCTGATTATTTGAATGTGTTTACTACCGGTTTCCATTATGCTTTTGCTGTTGCTATTGTAGCAATGGCTGTTTCACTTCTTATCTATATGTTGAATAAGAAGAACTTCCCGGATCCAAGTAAGAAAGCTGTTGCCGATAAGAGCAATACCGCTGCATCTGTAGTGGAGATGAGTGCACAAGAGGTAAAACAGCGTATTTATGCTTTGTTTGCTGTATTTGGTATTGTTATTTTCTTCTGGTTCTCTTTCCATCAGAATGGTTTGACACTGACATTCTTTGCAAAAGAATACACCGATCTTAATCTCTTTGGAATGCCTATCTCGGCTGAATTGTTCCAATCGTTGAATCCTTTCTTTGTGGTGTTCCTTACTCCGGTGATAATGGCTGTATTTGCTCGTCAGCGTGCTCGTGGATGTGAACCATCTACTCCGAAAAAGATTGCAATCGGTATGGGAATAGCAGCTTTGGGATTTGTTGTAATGGCCATTGGCTCTTATGTTGCCGATTTGCCTCTGCATAAAGAAATCTTAGCTGTAGGAACTTCACCGGTGAAAGTCACTCCGTTGTTGTTGATGTTGACTTACCTTATCCTTACAGTTGCTGAATTGTATATTTCTCCGTTGGGAATTTCGTTTGTCTCCAAAGTGGCTCCTCCTAAATATCAGGGTATCATGCAAGGTGGATGGCTTGGTGCTACTGCTATAGGTAATCAGTTGCTTTTCATCGGTGCTGTGCTGTATGAGACAATTCCTATCTGGATGACATGGACAGTATTTGTGGTGGCTTGTAGTATTTCGATGATTACAATGCTCTTTATGCTGAAATGGTTGGAAAGAGTGGCTAAATAAGAAATAGCTTTGTTATTATAGAATATGGCGAGGGTATCCTAGTAGAACGGATACTCTCGCTTTTTTTTTCTCACATTGTAGATAAAATTAGATGATTTGTTTCTTTATTTTGTTTTTTATCTGTGTTTTCTTACATATTAAATTAAATTTCGTATAACTTTGTGGCACAAGATAAAATTGTAAGGTAAACAACTGAATGAATCCTTATCATATAGAAACCGAATTACTTATTCAATTAAGGAATGGAGAACACAATGCTTTTCGCCGTTTGTTCGATCTCTATTATGCATTGATGTGTGCTATTGCTTATGAATATATAGAGGATGAATATATATGCCAGGGTATAGCCGAGGATGTATTGTTATCGGTATGGGAAAAACGAAAACAATTGGATATTAATATTTCGTTGAAAGGGTATTTAATCCGTTCGGTTCGTAACAGGAGTATTGATTATTTGCGTAGTAATGTGCAGGAAACCAAGGTTGTGCGCATGAGTACTATTGATGAATATGAGACTTGTTTTATTGCTGACGAAGAGTTGTTTGATAAAATAGCTTTATTGGAACTGGAGGATAAAATAGAAGAGATAGTGTCAACCTTACCTGTTGAATGCCGGACTGTATTCCAAATGAGCCGGTTTGAAGGACTTTCTAATCAGGAAATAGCAGAACGTCTGAATATCTCTATCAATACAGTTAAATATCATATTAAAAAGGCCTTATCTGTACTGAAAGAAGGGCTTGGTGACTATCTTTTTGCTATTGTTGTGGCATTTGTCTTTTTGTTTAGACACTAATATCAGAAAATACAGCTCTTTGTGTGATTAAATTCTCCATAATTGTTTTTTCTTGAAAGATTTTTTAGAATTTCACTACCCCTACATCTTAAAAATCTCGTCTCCCTATTAAAAGGACTTAATATGGGTGAAAATAATAATATAATTGAAGAACTTATTGATAAGCAACTTTCAGGGCTTTTGTCTTCTGAAGAGTATACTTATTTACGGCAATGGTATAATGCCAGTCCGGAAAATAAGAAACAGTATGAGGAGTATTGTATTTTAAAAAAATATCTGCATGTTCTGAATAGCAAAAAGCGTTTTAGGCCTTCGGTGGAGTCTGCCTATAAGCGCTTTGTGGTCAGAATAGGAACTATAAGCAGAAAGCATCGTACACTCTCTCTGTATAGAACTTTGCGTTATGCAGCTATTTTATTACTTGTTTTTGGCTTGGGAGCTACTGCCTTTTATTTCTTTCAAAGTCACTATATTCAGACTCAGCTAACACAAACGATAGAAATTCCGTTTGGTTCTAAATCAAAAATTGTTTTACCGGATGGTACAACCGTCTGGTTAAACTCAGGGAGTATTCTTTCGTATGAAAATAATTTTGGAAAAAATAATCGTGATGTAAAACTAAGCGGTGAAGGTTATTTTGAAGTAACCAAAAATCGGAATTTGCCATTCAAAGTCTTTTCGGGAAAGGTGCAGGTGGAAGTATTGGGTACCAAATTCAATTTTAAGTCCTATTCAGATGATGAAAGTGCTAAAGTGACTCTTGTTGAGGGAAGTTTGAATGTAGGAATTGAGGATAAGAAACAGGAAGTTCATCTGGTTCCTAATCAGCAGGCTATTTTCGATAAGGCAAAAAAGGATATGAAAGTGAAAAATGTAAAAGCCGATCTGTTTGCTATGTGGACTTTACCTAAAGAAGAACCTATTGATGAAAAGCAAATGAATGTAGATAAGGCTTTGGCGAAGACGGAAAATCCGAATATTACTCTACGGAATACTTTATTTTTTGATGAGGAATCTCTTATTCAGATTGTTCGCGATCTGGAAAGAGTCTTTAATGTACAGATTGAGATAAAAGATGAAAAGCTAAAGTCCGAAAAATTCTACGGAGATTTTAGAAATGAAGAAACATTGTATGATATTTTAAAAATGATGGCGGAAAGCAACAATTTACGCTATGTTGTCGATAATAATAAAATTGTAATATCAAGAAAATAGGAGGGAATCTATGAGGAATAAGATATAAAAACAAAGAGTCGGGTTCTGTTGGCGCACTCCCGACTCCAGTCTCAGCATATAAAAACATATTGTTTAATATATAAAGATGTTACAAATGTATGAAAATAAGTTGAATAACATCCTGAAAATTAGTACTATTTTAATAGTTTTATTATGTAGTAAGAATTTATTGGCTCAGGATGTTACACTATCTCTGAATCTTAAAAATGTTACAGTCAAAGAAGCACTGGAACAGTTGAAAAATGATACAAAGTTTTCATTGTGGTTCAATGTCAATGATGTAGAATTATCTAAAATTGTCACTGTACAGTTGGAGAATAAAAGCATTGAAGATGCTTTGAAGATTATTTTAGACGGTCAGAATCTGAATTTTGAAGTTAAAAATAAGCGTATACAAATTTTTAAGCATAAAACCAATGTAGAAAAGCCGAAGCAGAAAGTCAAAAATATAACCGGATTGGTTACTGATGAGAGCGGAGAGGCATTGCCAGGCGTGACAATACAGATAGAAGGAAGTACCTCTACGGGTACAATTACAGATTTTGATGGGAAATTTCAGTTAGATGTTCCTGATAATGCCAAAAGGTTTATTGTTTCGTATGTCGGAATGAAAACTCAGGAACTCAATATAGCTCCCGGTTTTACTAAAATAGTATTGCTTTCGGATTCTCAGGAACTGGATGAAGTTGTTGTTACCGGATACCAGAAGATAGACCGCAGGCTTTTTACAGGAGCTGCTGATCGTATTTCGGGTGATAAAGCAAAGGTGGACGGAGTAACTGACATTAGTAAGATGCTACAGGGAAAGACGGCAGGAGTACAGGTACAATCTGTATCCGGTACCTTTGGTGCTGCTCCGAAGATACGCGTTCGTGGTGCATCTTCCATATATGGCAATCAAAGTCCTTTGTGGGTGGTTGACGGGGTAGTCCTTGAAGATGTGGTAGAAGTTTCTCCGGATGATTTGTCTTCCGGAAATGCAGCTACTCTTATCAGTTCGGCCGTTGCCGGATTGAATGCTGACGATATTGAAAGTTTCCAGATATTGAAAGACGCTTCGGCTACAGCTCTTTATGGAGCGCGTGCTATGAACGGGGTGATTGTTGTAACTACAAAGAAAGGTAAGAAAGGTACTGCATCCATTAGCTATACAGGAGAGTTTACCATGCGCACCCGTCCTTCGTACTCGCAATATAATATTATGAATTCAAAAGATCAGATGTCTGTCTATTTGGATATGGAGCAGAAAGGTTGGCTGGATCATGCTACAATTTCACGGGCTGAGAATGGAGGCGTATTTTTTCAGATGTATGATCTTATTAACCAGTTTGATAAGACTAACGGACAGTTCGGGTTGATGAATACACCTCAATCCCGTTCGCGCTTTTTGCAGTCTGCAGAGATGCGTAATACAGATTGGTTTAGTGTTTTGTTTAAGCCGACTCTTCAAAGTAATCATTCACTAAGTATTTCATCGGGAAATGAACGTTCCCGTTTCTATACTTCTCTCAGTTTTTATAATGATCCGGGTTGGACAGATGCAGATAAGGTAAACCGCTATACTGCCAATATGAATGCTTCATTCGATTTGAATAAATACCTGACTTTCGGAGTAAATACCAGCGGATCAATTCGTAATCAGAGGGTACCGGGAACCATGGACCGCGATATGGATGCTGTGAATGGAGAGTATACACGTGATTTTGATATCAATCCTTTCAGTTATGCATTGAATACGAGTAGGACAATGTCGGCTTATACGGCTAACGGAGATCCTGAATACTATCGGATGAACTATGCCCCTTTTAGTATTCTGAATGAAATGAATTCCAATTTCATTGATATGGATATGATGGATCTGAAACTGCAAATGGAACTGAATTATAAGCCTTTTAAGACTTTAGAGTTGAATGCTTTGGGCGCAATAAGGTATGTTAAGTCTACACAGGAACATAAAATATACGGTAATTCTAATATGGCAATGGCCTATCGTGCAGCAGATGATGCTACCATTCGTGATAAAAATAAGTTTCTTTATAAAGATCCGGATAACCCGGATGCTCTTCCTGAGGTGGTAATGCCCGAAGGCGGTTTTTATAATACGACTAATAATACAATGCTGAGTTACTACTTCCGGGCAACGGCCAATTATAATAAAATGTTGTTTGGGAAGCACCCTTTTAATTTGATGGTTGGCCAGGAGATAAAGTCTGCTGACCGTAAAAGCGGTTTTAATAATGGTTACGGATATCAATGGGATAAGGGAGGCGTCCCTTCTGTTGATTATCGCATCTTGCAACAGATATTGGTAGGAGGTTTTGATTATTATGGAATGGAAGAAAATTATGACCGTTTTGTAGCTTTCTTTGGAACTGCCAGTTTCTCGTATAATGGGAAATATACTTTGAATTTGACCGGACGTTATGATGGTTCGAACCGTTTGGGGCGTGCACGTGACTCCCGTTGGTTGCCTACCTGGAATGTTAGTGGTTCATGGAATGCTTTGGAAGAAAGTTTCATGAAAACCCAGACTCTTTTTTCGGCATTGACCTTGAGAGCCACCTACGGATTGACTGCCAGTATGGGACCGGCCAGCAATGCTTTGGCTATTTTCAGAAATCAGGTGACTTTTCGTGATACGCAAGGAAACAGAGAAAATCAGGTATTAATTAGTTCATTGCAAAACTCTGAACTTACTTGGGAAAAACAATATGAAACGAATGTCGGTGTTGATATGGGGTTTCTGCGTAACCGGATAAGTCTAAGTGCAGATGTTTATTTCCGGAATGGGTTCGATCTGATTGGTTATATGCGTACATCCGGAATCGGGGGAGAGGCTATGAAAGCTGCAAACTATGCAGATATGAAGTCCCGCGGTGTGGAATTTACATTAAATACAAAGAATATCGTTACGAAGAATTTCAACTGGACTTCTAATCTGACTTTCTCATTCAACCATAATGAGATTACGAATTTAAAATCAATGCCCAGAGTTATCGACCTGGTGAAAGAAGAAGGCGGTCCTTTGCAAGGCTATCCTGTGAGAGGATTGTTTTCGTATCAGTTCAAAGGATTGGATAGCAACGGATTTCCCACCTTCATCAATGAGGACGGAGAATTGACTTCCACTGATATTAATTTTCAGGAAAATAATAATATCGGCCATCTGAAATATGAAGGTTCTATTGATCCGAAAGTTACCGGTGGATTTGACAATGGTTTTATGTACAAGAATTGGAAGATGAACGTGTATTTCACTTATCAGTTTGGCAATGTAATTCGTCTGTATCCGGAGTTCTCTGCTGTATATTCGGATATGAGTGCTATGCCGAAAGAAATGAAAAACAGATGGATGCAGGCTGGAAATGAGAAATATACCGACGTACCGGGTATTCCTTCGAAAAGGCAGGTCTCTAATATAGAGAATCTCAATGTGGCTTATAACGCTTATAATTATTCGGATGCACGGGTTGCCAACGGCTCTTTTATTCGTTTGAAAGAGATTTCTCTTTCTTATGATTTCAAAGGAAACTGGATGAAGGCGGTCGGGATGAATAATTTGCAGTTACGTTGCGTTGCTTCCAACCTGTGGCTGATTTATTCTGATAAAAAGTTAAACGGACAGGATCCTGAATTTTTCCGTTCGGGTGGTGTGGCAATGCCTACTCCGAGACAATTTACTTTGTCTGTGCGAACAAGTTTCTAACCATGATAAAATCAAGATATGAAAGTACGATATTATATATTTATCTCAGCTGCGGTTCTTTTGTCCGGATGCAATGATTTTCTGGATAAAGTGCCTGATAATAGAACAGAACTGGATAATGCCAAAACTATATCCGAACTATTGGTCTCGGCATATCCTAACCGAGCTTATGTTGAATTCTGTGAGGCCATGAGTGACAACGCCGAAGATAAAGGAGTGGCCATTCAGTCGGACAGAGCTGTTGAGGAGTCTTTTAAGTGGAAAGATGTTTCGTATACCTTACAGGATTCCCCTACAGGCTATTGGAGTTCATGTTATGAAGCAATTGCTGCTGCCAATCATGCTTTGGAAGCTTTGGATAAACTGGGTGGAATGGATACGCAGGCCCAGCGTGGTGAAGCTTTGGTGGCAAGGGCTTATTGCCATTTTATGCTGGTGAATATTTTTGCTCAACATTATGATCCGGCAACAGCCGATAAAGATTTGGGTGTTCCATACGTTACTGAACCCGAGACTGTGGTGTTGAAAGACTACAAGAGGGAGAGTGTAGCAAAAGTGTACGAATTGATAGAACAGGATTTGAAAGAAGGGCTTTCTCTGATCCAGGATCACACTTATACCGTTCCTAAATACCACTTTACGAAGGCTGCCGCACATGCTTTTGCCAGTCGTTTCTATCTGTATAAAGGTAATTGGGACAAGGTGATCGAACATGCTAATGCTGTTTTTGGTACAGGAGATGTTGCTTCTCAGTTGCGTGACTGGATCACTCATGGACAACTGTCTACTTCCGTTCGTGAGAAAGAGTATACATCTGCCGAGCAGCCCTCTATTTTACTGTTGGCTTCATCTTTGACAAAGATTGCCCGTTACCAGGAGTTTTATAGATATGGCTTTAACAGTTCTTTGGAGTCGAAGCTGTTTCGTAGTGCCAAGGTAAATGCGATTGGCTTGCCCTGGGCGTATGTACTTGAGAAGTGGCAGGCAGATAAAGGTGATCCGATTACCATGCTCAAATGGAAGGAGTATTTCCAACAGATAGGCATCAATGCAACGACTGGTTATTTGTATGCCATGATTCCCATTCTTACTAAAGATGAAGTGCTGCTTAACCGTATAGAGGCTTATGCCATGAAGAAAAGGTATACGGAAGCTTTGGCAGACATCAATGCTTTTTATAGCAAACGGACTTTGTCTTATGATGTTTCTAAAAACGTAAAAGCCGAAGATATAACAAAGTTCTATGCGGATTATGCCCCACTGAATCCTTTCTATGAGATGGATACGGAGCAGGCAGCATTTGTGCAATGTGCCGTAGAACTTCGCCGGGTGGAGTTTGTGATGGAAGGCATGCGGTGGTTTGATGTGAAGCGGTTTGGTATAGAAATCGTTCATTATCCATATGGTATGCCCAGTCAAAAGGATGTGTTGGTCAAACGCGATCTTCGTAGAGCCGTTCAGGTACCGAGTGATGCTATTGCCTATGGTTTAACACCTAATCCCAGATAAATACATATGATTATGAAAAAAGTATTGATGCTATTGGTTTGTGCATTGAGTGTGGGACTGTTTCACTCATGCTCGGAAGATTTGGGAGAATCAGGTATTGAAATTCCTGAGTTCAATCTCAAAGATTTGACTCCTACGGATTTGTATATCTATAAAAATTATACGAAACCCTACAATGTCGAAGTGATTTATCGCTGGAAAGATAGTGAAACGGATGTTGCCAAGAATCTGGTTCCGCCGGAGGAAGAGAAGGTAGAACCTTTCCTTGAAATTTTAAAAACTGTCTGGGTCGATCCTTATGTGGAAGAAGCAGGTAGCAATTTTCTTAAAGGATTGATACCGAAACAAATATTATTGATAGGAAGTGCAAGTTACAATCCCGACGAAACGGTGACGCAAGGTACTGCAGAGGGAGGGCGTAAAATGGTATTGTATGAAATAAACAGCTTTAGTCCGCAGAATGTCACGAAGTTGAAGAGGTTTATTCATGTGATGCACCATGAATTTGCCCATATAATGCATCAGCAAGTAGCTTATAGCCGGGATTATCGTACTATAACGACCGGATATTCTTCCAGTTGGTATCTGCGTTCCAATGAATATGCTCAGGAAAGAGGATTTATAACAAATTACGCCATGTCTGCACCCGATGAAGACTTTGTGGAAATGATAGCTACTATGCTGACAAATAATAAAAGAGACTGGGATATAATGATCAATACGATCAAAAGTGAAGATGCCCGTTCTGCTTTACGCAAAAAAGAGGCAATTGTGGTGGGGTATCTAAAGGATGTATGGGACATTGATTTGTATCATTTCCAGGCGAAAATGGATGAAGTAATAAAGAATGTGGTATTAGGAGATTATTAGGAATTATGAGAAAATTGACTAAATATCTGAATAGAGGAATATGGATGCTATTTTTCATGGCTCTATTCTTCACTTCATGCAAAAATGAAGTGGATGATGTGTTTGCACAATCGGCGAGTGAAAGAATGAAGACTTTCTTAAAGCAATGCGATGATATACTGCAAACAGCTCCTAATGGCTGGCGACTGGATTACCAACCGGCTAATGCTGTTTCTTACGTTAGCTTCATCATGAAGTTTACGGGTAAGGACAGGGTTTATATGTGGTCCAACTATGAAGATGAATCTACTACTACCTACAATCTCAATTCGGGTGAAGGACCGATGCTGTCATTTGATACATACTCAGTGATTCATACTTATGCCGATCCTTCTACTACTCCTTTGGGTGAGGGGTATAAAGGTGACTTTGAGTTTATTATTATGGAATTGACGCAGGACTCTCTGGTTTGCAAAGGACGTAAAAATCAGGACCGGGTGGTATTTAAGAAAGTAGGTGCGGGAGAACAACATAAGATTCGCCTTATCCGTGAAATGGATATTGCCTCGATCTCTAATAATTCATTTTTTCATTGTCTGAAGTCTCCTACGGCAGCTACGGCAGATGTGACGCTATCAGATGATAAGAAAGAACTGGTATTTAAGGAAATGCAGGGAGAAACGGTAAAGACATCATCTGCTGCTTTCACCTTTACAGATACAGGATTTGATTTAACTGCTCCGGTGACGGTTAATAGTAAGAGTATTCAGCATTTCGTATGGAACAATGCCAAGGCCAGGTTTGTAGCCGAGAATACGGATACATTGATGACGTCCAAAACTCCATTAATTGTATATCCTACTTTACAACAGGCTGCCGGAAATACTTACAGGCTGATCGGAGGAAGTTATGATGTTCAGGGTTGGGTTGAATTATACAAATATAAATATCCGAACTATGCCGGTGCCCAGCTGACTATGGATGTAGACGGTAAAACAGGTTTCTCCGTATTGCTTAGTATTGATGGTAAAGATGCACCTCAAACTGTATTGGCCAAAGAGATAAAAAAGCAGAGAGATGACATTGCTGTCTTTGTGAGATATGGGAAGGATGAACCGGAAGGGTGGATCGGAGATGAGGTAATCAATATCTACGATAATATCATTGGTATTCAGATGTACTCTTACTTTTTTGATTCAACCGGACACTCTGTGGTATTGAAGGACAATAAACTCTATCTGGTAAACACTAAGAAGAACTGGGTTTGGATGGAGTTTGAGAAAGTGAACAAATAAATTACAGATATAAACTAAATGAGAATTTTATGAAAAAGGAATTTAAATGGGTAGGCGTAATGCTGTTACTGCTTGTCTCATTCGTTAGTTGTTCGAAGGAGGACGAACCTTCACTGTCTGTTTCGAAAGAAACAGTGAACTTTACAGCTTCGGCTGATGAAGAAATAATAACTGTAAGTACTAATCAGGCTACCTGGAAAGCGGTACGTCCCGAAAAAGACGATTGGTGTAGTTTAAGGTTTGAAGGTGCTTTGCTGATTATTGAGGTGGACGATAATTTGAAAGTGCAGCCACGTACGACAACGGTCACCGTATATGCAGGTAATATCACAAAAAGTATTGCGGTGGAGCAAGCAGCTGCCAATGAAGCATTATCATTTGTGCCGGATAAAGTGGAACTGGATGCCAGTGGAGAAGCTGTGAATGTAACCATAACGACGAATACAGATTCATGGACTTACAATGTTGATAAAACGTGGTGTAATGTATCTCGCAATGGAGATGTATTATCCGTTTCGGCAGATGAATATACGGATGGTGAACCCAGATCTGCTGTTATTACTGTCAAAGCCGGCTCTTTGAGCAAGGATATCACTGTAACCCAGAGCAATACGGGTATGGCATATGCTATTGATGTACCTGCTGATTTTTCGGCCAGCTACGTACAGAAAATAATGTATGGTGATGTACAGATTGCTGAGGTATGCAAAGAGTTTATTAAAACAAGTACTGTCTCCGAACAAATGGTTGTGGTATATCCGGTTGTTTCCGGAAAGACTGACTTGACTAAGGGGCTTGCTGTGAAAGACGGTGGCAATGTAGTGTGGGATATTGCTAAAAACAGTTGTACTTATACAGCCGGAACAGTTGGAAACCCTTTGCAAAAAGTATATCTTGAAAAAGATAAGCTGGTAGCGACTTCTGCTTCTAAACTACAGAGAAACACGAGTGCTAAGGCAGATATATTGGTTGATTTAGATTATAACAAATATCGTGTTGTTAAAATTGGTACCCAGTATTGGATTGCAGATAATTTTAAATGCGAAAGATATAGCAATGGGTCTCCGATTAATAAAATAACGAGTGGCGCGGATTGGAAGAATGATACGGAGGGAGCTTTCTGTTATGTAAATAATGATCCGACGAATTACAAAGAGGTATTTGGAGCTTTGTATAATTGGAATGCAGTTGTGAACAGTAATAAACTTGCTCCGGAAGGATGGGATATACCTACTCAGCAGGATTTCTTATCTCTGAAAACTTATATTGTTCCGGGTGCCGATCCTACTAAAGCCATCAAATGTACTTCCTATCTAAAAGCAACCGATGGGTACTGGCAGGCTTCTACAAGTGTTACACCCAATAATCTGACCGGCTTTTCTATGCAACCGGCAGGCTGGAGAACATTGGATACTTCAGACTTTACCTATTCATTTGACAGATTTGGCTATGAAGCCTACTTCTGGAGTACTACTGAATATTCGGGAGAAGATCCGTTTAGTAGAAATAGCGTCTATGTAATGAGAGCAGCTTATAATACGGATAATAGTACCCAAGGACCTTTGGGTAAAGTGTTCGGCATGTCTGTTCGTTGCATTAAAAGATAAATATACAGGGGCTCCCTTCACATTGTATGAAGGGAGCATATTAATAACTAAACTAAAATATAATGATTATGAAACAAAAGATTACTTTTATTCTTTGCCTGTTATTAATAGGTGGTTTGAGATTGAATGCTGTTGAAGTTTCTACATTTGCCGATTTTAAAACTGCAGTAGAGGCTGGGGGTGATGTTGTGGTTGCTGCTGACCTGGAAAATGCTACATTGAGTAGTATTACGTTGACTAAAGATGTGAATATATCAGCAAAAAGCGGAAGAGTCAAAATGGATAATGTACTGTTTTCCATAGAAAGTGATATTAATTTCTCTATGAAGGGGATTATTGCATTTTGTTCATCGGAAGAAAAGACTCCTTCTAAGATATTAGTGAATATTCCGGCTAATGTTGCTAAAGTATCTTCTTTGACAGTTGAAGATTGTGAAGTTTATGATTATACAATCTGTTTCCTTAAAGCATTGGGAGAAACAGAAATTCCAACAATCTCGGTTAAGAATACTGTAGTACATGACTTGAATACCGGCAATCCTACCAATGCAGCTATAATGCTTCAGAAGGCTAAAGTTAGTAAAGCTACTTTCAATAATGTTACTTTTTACAAGTGCCAGGGTGGTGGTTATTATTCTAATGATGCAACCACTCCGATTGATTTTTCTATGGAGAAAGTTAGCTTTATAGATTGTGGTGATGCTGATGCCGGATTTGCTGGTAGTAAAGATATCATTAATTTTGCAGCAAATGCTTCTTCCAAATATACATTGAAAGATTGTCTGATTAGCGGATCATATACAAATAAAGCTTTCTCATTTAAGTCAGTCCGGTTGAGAGCTACAACCGGTAAGTTTACCATAACTAATAGTCTGAGCTATAAAGTAAATGTGTATGCTCTTGCAAATCCGGCTACCGAGCTTTATACCATGCCGTTGACTGCAACAGCGTTAACCGTTGATTATGATAAGAAAGCAATCACTACCACTCCTGCTACTATAAAAGGTATTGGCTCTTCTTATTTTAGTTTGAATGGTGTTATTACCGGAATTACCCGGGAAAATCTGACTTCTGATTTTTATATTACCGATTCTGAAGTTGTTTCTAAAGAAATATCCGACATAACAGTTTATGCCATTTCGGGCACTCCTGTGATGGAACAAAGAGACGTGAATAATCTGTCAATAGCTTCTCTTAATAAGGGAATTTATCTGGTTAAGGTTGCTACAAAAGATGGCAAGACAAGCATAAAGAAATTCATTAAAAAATAATCCTCTCTCAAGTTTTACTTTACGTTAGAGCAAATGCCCCTTTACATATATTGTTATCATGCATAATAAATAATGTAAAGGGGCATTTCATATCTTGTTATTGGGCGGTTAGTCTTGTTATATTTCCAATCCCATGATGTAATCATTCATATAATATCCGTTTCCAATCGGGAAATCTCCTTCACGCAGCTTTCTCATTCCCATCCGTTCATAAAATTGCAATGCTTTGTTGCTGCGGTTTACATTCAGTTCCATCAGGCAAGGGGCGGGATGTACTTCCTTAATGTATTTTATCGCTTCACGGAAAAGAAAGCTACCTAAATGCTGTCCTTGAAAAGAGGGGAGCACGTATATCTTTTGTAAATGAAATATATTTTCCTCCTGAGGCTGTACAGATACGTATCCACAAGGTTCTTCTCCCTTGTAGGCAATGAAGTAGACGTGTCCTTCTTCTTCCATTTGCTTGCGGATATTATCGTGAGAGTACATCCAGTCCATCATGAACTCCATTTGTTCTGCTGAAATGATCTCTTTATAAGTGGCGGGGAATACAATGGAAGCCATGTCGTGGATCAACCCGCAATCTGCTGTTGTAGCTTTTCTGATAGTAAACATATATGTATTGTATTTTGGTTTTATAAAACGCAAATATAAGAGATAAATAAGTATGATTGCAAAAGTACGTATTTAAATGTGAGTTAATATCTATTTTAAGACAGACTTAAATAGTATTTTAACAGAGACTTAAATACGTACTTTGGGATGAACGAATATATAATAAGGTGTACAACTGTTAATGGCTTAATTAATATTAATTTATAGTACTTTGCATTGCATAGTACTAAAGTAATGCATATATTTGTTTCGTCAAACTAAAAAAGAAGCTTATGAATGTAGATAATGTAAAGTCGCAGATGCGGAAAGGGATGTTGGAGTACTGCATCATGCTGTTATTGCATAAAGAGCCTGCTTATGCTTCGGACATTATCCAGAAGTTGAAAGAAGCCCGGCTGATTGTAGTGGAGGGTACATTGTATCCATTGCTTACCCGGTTGAAGAATGATGATTTACTAAGTTACGAATGGATAGAATCTACACAAGGACCTCCACGCAAATATTATAAACTGACAGAGAAAGGAGAGGGATTTCTCGGAGAGCTGGAAACTTCCTGGAAAGAACTTAATGAAACTGTGAATCATATAGCTAACAGATAATCCGATTAAAAAGAAATAACAATGAAAAAGACATTGACTGTAAATTTAGGTGGAACTGTCTTCCATATAGATGAGGATGCCTACCGATTGCTGGACAACTATTTGTGCAACCTCAAACTTCATTTTCGTAAGCAAGAGGGTGCCGAAGAAATAGTAGATGATATTGAGAACCGTATTTCGGAACTGTTTTTAGAAAAGCTGAATGCAGGTTCGCAGGTGATTACGCTTGCTGATGTAGAAGAAGTGATTGCCCGTGTGGGAAAGCCTGAGGATTTCGGAACTACCGATGAAGAAGAAAAGAAAACTTCAACAAATAATTCTGCTTCTTATACCTATACTACCCGGCGCCGGTTGTATCGTAATCCGGATGATAAGTTGCTGGGTGGAGTATTGAGTGGACTGGCTGCCTATCTGGGATGGGATCCGACCCTGTTACGCCTGTTGGCACTGGTCATTCTTATTTGTGGATATGGCACATTAATTCCTGTATATATCATTTGCTGGCTTGTTATTCCGGAGGCCCGTACTGCGGCAGAGAAGCTTAGTATGCGTGGCGAAGCGGTAACTGTTGAGAATATAGGAAAGACAGTGACCGATGGTTTTGAAAAAGTAGCCAATGGTGTGAATAGTTATATGCATTCAGATAAACCGCGTACCTTTCTTCAAAAACTGGGAGATGCGTTTGTTGCGGTTGCAGGATTCTTTTTGAAAGCCTGTCTGGTAGTGTTGGCTATTGTTTTCAGTCCGGTGTTGTTTGTACTTGCTATTGTCTTTGTGGCATTGGTTATTGCTGCCATTGCGGCAGCCATTGGTGGGGGAGCCGTTCTGTATGAAATGCTTCCAGCAGTCGATTGGGCGCCTTTGGCATCTATCTCTCCGTTTATGACGGTGGCAGGCAGTCTGGCAGGTGTGGTTTTGATGGGTATCCCGTTGGCGTGTATCGTTTATACGATTCTTCGGCAGATATTCCGTTGGCCACCGATGGCAACTGGTCTGAAGTGGTCTTTACTGGTTCTTTGGATACTCGGACTGGTTATTTTCCTGGTAAATCTCTCTGCTTTGGGATGGCAATTTCCGCTTTATGGCATCCATTCAATCTAAGCATTTGTTAAATATTTAGTTAGTTTTATAAAATGTGCCCCGTTTAGTGTGTCCGGGGCACATTTTTTTGTTTGTTCTATTTGTAAGTCAATGATTTTTATTTAAGTTTGTAATATCTTATTTGGTTTAGAGAAATATGGGTGAGCATATATGTTTCAGACGTAACGAGCGTCTGGCCACTATAAACCCCTATTGGAGGGGAAATCCAATGGTAAAAGGACGGTTCTTCAATCGGCAGCATCGTTTTCGGCCCGGAATGGGCAGTGTGTTGAAATGGCGTTTGTCTCCCAATCCGCAACGGAAAGAGAAACGTACCGTTAAGTGGGAACCGAGAGTAAACTATCTTCGTTCATTGGATGCAGTTACGGGAAACTCATTGATATGGCTTGGGCATAATTCTTTTTTTCTGCAACTGGCAGGGAAACGTATCATGTTTGACCCGGTATTCGGGAGTATTCCTTTTGTACGTCGAAGAAGTCAGTTTCCTGCCAATACGGACATTTTTACCGGAATTGATTATCTGTTGATTAGTCACGATCATTTTGATCATTTGGATAAACAGAGTGTCGGTTGTCTATTAAAGAGCAATCCTCAGATGAAACTTTTCTGTGGCTTGGGTACCGGGGAGCTGATAAAAAGCTGGTTTCCGGAGATTGAAATGGTAGAGGCCGGATGGTATCAGCAGATAATGGATGAAGGATTGAAAATCACTTTTCTGCCTGCCCAGCATTGGAGCAAACGTTCGGTGCGTGATGGCGGACAGCGCCTTTGGGGTGCATTTATGATTCAGGGAGATGGTATGTCTGTTTATTATAGTGGTGATACCGGATATTCACAACATTTTTCGGAGATACCGGAACTTTTCGGTGCTCCCGATTATGCCTTAGTGGGGATTGGTGCTTACAAGCCCCGTTGGTTTATGCGTCCCAATCATATTTCCCCTCATGAAGCATTGACGGCTTCACAAGAGATGCAGGCCGGATTGACTATCCCGATGCATTACGGAACATTCGATTTATCAGACGAGCCACTTCATGATCCTCCTCAGGTATTTGCTGCTGAGGCAAAAAAACGGAAGGTCAATGTGGTTATTCCTGCACTTGGAGAGGTTGTAAAGTTGAAAAGGCAGAAGTAAGTATTGTATTATTATTTTTATAAAGAACATCGCTTGTCGCACCTCCTTGTGCGGGAAGCACAAATAGAAATAGCAATGAAAAAGGTAGAAATAAAAGAGCTTTCGGAGAATTTTTTTGAAGCCATTGGCAAAGAGTGGATGTTGGTGACAGCCGGTAACAAAGATGGTTTTAATACCATGACTGCCAGTTGGGGAGGTATTGGCTGGCTGTGGAACAAACCGGTAGCCTTTGTCTTTATTCGTCCCGAACGATATACGTATGAGTTTATTGAGAAAGGCGATTATCTCACCCTCTCTTTTCTGGGAGAAGAAAATAAAAAGATTCATGCCGTTTGCGGATCAAAGTCAGGTAGAGAAGTAGATAAAGTGAAAGAAACCGGATTGAAACCGTTGTTTACAGAGCAAGGAAATGTGTTTTTTGAACAGTCCCGTCTGAGTTTAGAATGTAAAAAGCTCTATGCGGATGCTATTGATCCTGAAAATTTCTTTGATAAGAAACTGATTGATAAATGGTATGGAGGTGCACATGGCGGTTTTCACAAAATGTATGTGGTTGAAATAGAGAGCGTGTGGATGCGTTGATACTGGTCTGTTACTCTTCTGAGAAGGATGCAGTTGATATAACTTTTCAACCGCATCCTTCTCAGAAGAAATGAATAATCAGATCACCTAAAACCTATTTTTATTTTTCCTTGTTTCCTTTCCACTTTTAGCCATTTTTTTCATTTTGTTTTTTCTTTAGTTGTCACTTTAAAAGAACTTAGGAGTAGTCCACCCATAAGTGCCCCCCATAAAGCACTATTGACAGGTGAGGATGTGATAGGACAACTTCCGGTAGTACAACCTACAAATTTCCAGTACAGAAAACCACCCAAAGCACCAACTGCTATTCCTGTCAAAGTAAGCCACTGGCTTTTAAAGAAATTTCTTATCATATTATTCTTTTATTAAAGCTTCGTTTTGAAGCATATAGTTATGTAATCAGTTTAACTGTTTTCTATTAAAACAAATTTCCTTCGGAAAATATTTATGTAGTAACATTTATTTGCAAATAATTCATGGATTTGATAAGAATTAAGGAAAAGGGATCGATTATTCCGAGTTCGTTCAATTAAGTATATAGTTGTGATTTACTATGATTTTTTTTATTAAAATCCACTCGTCTCCTATAGATTGGATAATTCCTAAGCATGGTTCATCCCATCCTTTCATGTAAAAACTATAAAATTTATTAGAATCCATAATGTACTATTTTTATGTTGTTGTTTAGATATAGTTCTTCGTTGATCATTAACATCTATTATAGTATATACAATAGCATATCCATTTTATTATGAAAAGAATAGGATGATCATTTCAACATCTATTTATGCAATCTAATGGGGGTATTTTATAATTTTATATGCTCTCCGTCCTCTTCATATATATAGCCAATTTGGATAGTTCTGATTTTGTTACGCCATACCCAAAGTATTATTCCTTGGTCAAAGTAGTATACATCATAATAACGCCCATTTTTTTTTGGACCTTCAGAATATAGATGCATAGTATTTGTAGATAATAATCCAAATAATTCTAAAAAGACATTATAATACATATTAATAAGTTCTTTAGCATAAAACATTTCTCATATCCAATATTTCTATCTCTTATGCCAACGAAACCAGCCATACACATCTCCTCCAGCTTCTCTATCTTCGAAATATATGTTATGTAAAGAGCATAAATACAAAATATATTCTACATTCACTTGTTCATTGTAAGCCACAGGAGGATAAATATATAAAGCTTCATACTCCTTATCTAAATATTTATTCAAAAGACTATCTATACCACATTTATTATATAATTGTAATAGGGTAGAATCAACATCAATGCGATTGTTAAGACCAAGAGTAGAATATAGGGTAGAATCAACTTCAATACATTTTTTTTCTTTAATATGTTTGTATAGTTCAGTGCAAAAATCATTGTAAGATACAAGTTGAATATTTTGGGATAAATACAATCCCCCAATTGACTTATATACCATTATTGAGTCCTCTCCTTTATAAATTATTGGAAAACAGACTAATACGTCATAGTCGTTGCTTCCATGAAATATTGTTTTCCAATCGGACTGGCAAGATATTAAAACCGTCATTATTAGCATATAACATATTCTTTTCATATAATTATCTTTTTATTTAAAATAATCCAATGGTCTTAATGGCTCATTTAATGCTTTTCTTACTTTATTTTCAATCTTGATTGCATTAGTTTCCGCTTGTTGCCTAGCTTCTTTTTTTTCTTTGGCTGTTCCCTTTTTATTCCAATTGACACCTCTACCATTTATATAGTCATCTGCATGTCCTAATTCGTGGGCAAGCCCAATTATAGGAGAACGAGGTCCTAAATGATTCGATTTAGAATTCACATCATAATAGATAGTAGAACCTTGTTTTATTTCCGCATTTGGATAATTCTTCTCAGTGGCATTTTGGGATGTCTCTTTCCTATTATTGGTTGGAACAATCTTTACTTCAAGCTCACTATTCTCCATATCTTCAATCATATTTTTTACATCTTCATCCATTTCTTTTAGTTGTTCTGTTTGATTTTGAACCTGAGATTCAAAATTATCTGCACCAAAGAAAGCTGCAACTCTTCCCCAAAAACTACCGACTACTATTTTCCTCCCATCTGGGTCTATCAGATGTGTGAAATCGTTCGCACAATACGCATATGGCGATAAATGATAATACTTTTCCAACAATGGATCCATTGTTGAGAATCTTGGAATGCGAGTATATTGCAATCTTGCGTCAGAATCATACATGTCAAAGCCATGCATAGCCAGTTCTTCTTTGCCACAGAATCTGCGATTCTGAACATTGTAACCTGTCCGGCGAAAAATAGCTCCCGAAGGCAGGTATTCCATGCTTTGAAGAACACTGCCTGTCTCACCGTCACAAGTCGCGCGAACGCTGCCTAAATAATCTGTTATATAATAATAGGGTTGTATATGACTACGTTTCGTCGTATCATTCCTCAACGAGATATATCCGCCCGGAATGCGAAGTTCGGAAAGGTAGCCGTCACGAAATAACAAATTTCCATCCTGAATCTCTTCATGGACAGATGAAGGGTCAGACAGAATTTGTACATCGTCCAGAGGTATCGTTAGAGCGGTGCGATAAGTCTTTGAAGTGGTTCTTACCCGTCTTCCATCAGACAAATAACTCATCTGAAGGGTATTGCCGCCGGAGAAGCATATACTGTCCGGTAAGTTGAGATTATTATAACGGGCATGTAACATATCACGGGCTATATTACGGGATTCATTTCCGTTTTCATCGTAAAGATAAGCATTTGTTTCTTTACTCCAACGACAAAACATGAAATCATATTCATCGGGCCAGCGAGATTCACTATAGTCCTCTGTAGATACAATTTGATTTCCGTTATACGATAAAGAAAGTACGTTGACATCTCCTTTGGGGGTGGTCCGGTATAAAGAGGTTATATTTCCCATTTTATCATAACCGAACTCTTCTTTAAACCGGAGATATTTGTTTCCTTCATAGTTGTACATCATGGCACTTGAAAGCCTACCTGCATAATCATATTGGTGATAGATGTGATAACTGTTGTCACATTGACGGGTGGCGATGGATGATATGCGCCCGTTGAAGTACTGATCTCCATAGGGAGTGGGCTTAGCTTCGTCGTAATAGAATACTTGCGAAAATATATTTCCGAAAGTACTGTTTAATTTTCCGTCGGTACGGTAAGTCGTTGTAATCTGGTCTTTATTATTAAATAGGTTTTGATGGGAAATACGTCCGAATTCATCATAATTCCGGTTTTGCAAAGAATATGATTTGTTGATCCCCAGTTTACCGGAAGCAAGAAATAATTCCAAAGAAGAAGATACCTCACGTCCGGCATGGTCATATTCGAAGCTGAGTTCTTCCGTGCAAATCTCCATGGAGGTGATATACGTTGTATGCTGGTTAATCGGATTGTTTACGAAGTTGTAGTTGGACGTGTTTTGGGTATTAGTGTTACTGATACTGTTATAGGTATCTGTTTGAATGGAGCGTCCGCGCTGGTCATAGTAGTTAACCGATACTTCATAATCACATTTTGTATCCAGAGTAGTGATATAACTTCCTGTTTGTAAAGAATTGGCGGCATGACTTTCGGTGGGACGGGAAGTCATGAGGTTTGAAAATAGGGGGAGGCTTATAAAATCATAATAGTCATAATAAAAAGCTTTATTAATATGGACAGAATTACCCATATTGATGTTTTCGGTATATCCATAAGGCATATTTGTATGAAAAGTCTCTTTAACAAGTATGGTGCTGAAGTTCTTAATCAGACTTGTATGAGATTGTGTATTTATCACTGTTCCTTCCAGAATTATCCGATTGAGTCCGTCGTATTTTATAAAAGTCCACTCGTTGCGTGAACGCTGGTTAGGAGATTGTTTTAATACCGGACGACAATCACCGTCATAGACTGTATAGTACCATCCGGAACCCGGAAGTTTTGTAGCAACGCAGTTGTTGAGTCCGTCATAATGATAGAAGTAAGCATACCGATCGAGTATATCATTGTCTGAAAGAGTATAAATATCAGAAGTACTTTGCAGAATATCAGATGCAGCCGGAGGAAGGACACAAAATAATTCGTCTAAATTATCATAAATATAATATGTGTCGGAATTTTCTGAATAAGAAATATGAGTATGACGTTCCAGAATAACTTTCTTTTCAGGATTGGTGAATGTGTAGAGAATGTTTCCATCTTCATCGGTTTGTTTTATACAATTAAGAAAACCGGCAGGATATACTCCTTCATTTTTTATGGAAGTGTCTGAATTACGTGTATAATGATATACTGACAGTTCGGAAATAGCAGGTGTATTCATCAGATATTCCATACGGATAGATTTGCCTTTTGAGTTTCGTCCGACTTCTGCCGTAATACGGTTCAGGACAGAGGGCTCATACTCATATTCTACATGGTAATAGTCCTTATAATCAGATGATTCGAAAGTGGATAAGGGCTTGTATAAACCATCTGATGTGGAAAAAGGAAGAGCTTGCCATTCGCATTCTTTACGATTTTGACTATCATAAATGATATGGTTTGCTATGTCTTTGCCCAATGGAGTAATACCTTGCTGAACGGTTTGTATCAGACGTCCGGCACTATCATAATAAGAAGTACTGATTAATGAGTTTTTACTATTCAATACAGTTCCAGGGGAAATTTCAGCCTGGGGAACATAGACACGGATGTAATTTTTCTGTGCAAATGCCGGAAAACAGAATAAAACAGAGAATAACAGAAAAATGCTGTATTTATGTAGATTATTTCTCGGTAGCATATTTATATTCGTTTTTTTGTATAACATTTTCTCTTTTTCCTGTTTCGATAGTTTCGGATAAGCGACCGAATTCATCATAAGTATATCGAACTGTTACACCGGTAGGACCGGTCTGGGATATTATTCCGATTAATGGTTCATAACGGGTAATAATGATTCTGCCCTGCGGTAATGCTTCTCTTAAGGAGTGTAGTAAATCCCAGTCCGTTTCTGTCGGTTCCTCTTTGTCGGCTAATGCTTCTATGTCTATACCTTTATTTTCTACTTCCGCAATTGTGGCATTACTTATCTGGGCAATAATATGCTGATGTTTGTATCCCCATACTAACACTACCGATTGCCCCATACGGGTGTGCAGGGAAGTATTTCGACCACGTTTGTTGTAGGAGTTGTAAGTAATATCCGGCTTACCTGTATATATGGAAGTATTTCCATTAAACGAAGGTATTATGACTCCCGGACGATTATAAAATATATATTCTTTCCATGGTTTTACTAATGAATCTTTATAGTGAATGTGCCATAATTTTTTGCTTAATATCCCATTGGTGAAAAAATCTTCCTCTATCGGAGTTGTTATCAGATTGTATTTTTCGAAATACCCATCAAGATAAGGGTTGATGAAATCTGTTGCATATCTGATGAAGTGCGATTTTATACAGTCGTTTTCTCTGATAATCATCCTGCTGAGCAAGTAATTGGAATTGTAGGCATATGTCTTTTTTACCGGATGTACGACAAACGTATTGCTTAGCTTTGTATAAATGGTATCTGTTTCTTCAATAAGTTGGGTACAGTAATTTTCAATATGATAATTATGAGATAAATCATTCGGATAATATTTGAGACCCTTAATGTCACTAACTTTAATTGCTTTATATTTTTTGATGTTCTGAGATAAAAGATTGTCTCCCGAATAAATCCGGCGTTTTATCAATTTTCCGTTAAGAGGCATATTTCTTCCGGGATAATCGATATAGAATTCATTGTGATCTTCTTTTTCATTGTGGAAGTAATTTTTTTCAATAATGGTTTTGTCATCCTTTGTCTGTTGAATGATATTCACTTGCTCATATCCCATAAAATAGCTGTTATAAGGATTCTCCAAAGGCTGTATGGCTGCCGAATTGAATTCGATATATAAAATATTGGCTATTGGTATTCCATTGGAATAAGTGGCAAAATAGTTTCTATTTACCATTCGGTTAAAAACTGGTTTTCGATTTAATCTTCCCGAACACTCTCCTTTGTCATTTGTATAGTAATATTTTCGGGTGGTGAGTGGAGATTTGATTTCTGCGATTCTTATTCCTCCGACTAATGGTTCATAATATCCTAACTTGGCTTTGTATCTTTTTATAATGACTGAAAGCTTGGCCCGGTCAGAAGTTTTTAAAGTAATAGTATGTGTACCTTTCGGACAGGCTGTTCGTTGTTTTAAATGATATTGCCCATGAATTGGACTTCCCGAATTATAGGTATCTTGAGGTATTCCTACAATGGAGGTTATTCCGGGGATATTAATTAAGGTTGTATTCTTTTCTTTTTCTATACAATCTATATTGCCGTCATAAACCCAATTAATATCAATACACCCATCATATGGCATTGAAAATGTTGTTGTTAAAGAAGTGTTATCATATTCTTTCAATGCATATATATCAATAGATAAACTATCCTGAATTTTCCATTCAATCTGTGTGCTGTCAATAACCCGGTTTCCTTCATACTTAAACTCCGTTTTTCCTTCCAAAGGGGTGGTCAGGCTTGTCAGTGTACCAATCAGTGCTTTAGAAGAAGGCTCTTTATCTTCACCATAGCCATTTATTTTCTTTCCTTTTTCCATAACGATTTTTCCATCTCGGGCAAGGGTGTATTTTTTAGTACTTTCGTCTATTGATAACGACATACTTCGATAATCACTGGAGGAAACATAAGGGACAAAGGGAATGGTCATGTTACTTTCATTATAGTAGCCCCAATAATCGTAGGCATAGCAGTTCTTTATTGGCAATGGTTCCGAATCGTTATATCCCATTTTATATTTTTGCGTCTTATTACTGTCGGTTCCTTTGATTGAGATGGAATCTAACTTTAGTCGTGAGGTATTATAATTCGGTATTTTTTGAAGATTACCGTTGTCATCCATGCTCAGAAAATAGGAATAATGAAACAGGAAAGATTTTAATTTCTTTTTTCTGTCTTTGGTATATAAATTGATCTGACCTAACATTTTTGCACCTTCCGTTTCTGCATGTGGCAGGGTACGTATATCTTCTCTGTTTTTTTCGGCGGGAACAAATTCCAGTTCTCCTTCTGTCCACCGGATACCAGTGAGCCGAGGTTGTTCATAAATATATTCAAAACTGATTGTAGACTGCTTCTTGGGTTCATTCTCAATAGTGAAATGATTGATGTCTTCAATAGGATAATATGGATTCTTTAAATCTTTTACATCTACAACATGATTTGTCACATCCGATCTGTGCATAGGGCTAAGATAAGTATTTAGTGCCCTGTGATAGTCGAAAAATATTTCATCTCCTGTTGGATATTGTATGTGGGTCAGATACCAGGATGTAATGGTATATTCCGGATTGAAATCAAATGTGTCTGGTATATAGTGTTGTGAAGTGAAATGGGGGCATTCAAGATCAACTGATCTGTCAAAAAATCCCAATGCATGTCTTTTAGTTATTTCAATGGCCTTAAATGTATATTTTATATTTCCGGGAGCTATTATTTCAAAAATAGGATTATTCTTTGAGTTTTTTAATCTGATAAGTAAGTGAGCTTCCGGATCCGAAAGCTCAAATAAATTTTCCCCATGCCCTTTAATATTTGCACCTTTTTTAGAATAAAACTTTCCACTGTAACCGGCAAAATTATAGAAAAAGACATCTGGCTCAACATCTTTGTTCATTTCCGGTATAAGGATGTTTCCATTTATTGCATGAAATGATAAAAAAATGTTAGGAATGTTGTCTGCATCTGGTACGGGATTTGTATCAGTTAAGAATTGATTGAGGTCGTCTTTCCCGCGAATAGATCTTGAGATCATGCCTCCTGCTTGAAGATTCCAACCCAGACCAACCCAACTGGCTTCCTGACTTATTTTTATTCCGGAAGCATGATAACTCAAGGCTATTGGTAGGGTCCAGTCGTTGGACCTTATGTTATATAGAGGAACACTTATATCGGGAATTCCAGTGTACAAGCTTACCGGAATTTCTTCATATTGCATCATGGAATATGCTTCGGGTGAAGGTGCATAATTCTTTAAGTATAGAGGATTTTGTTCTACTTGTGCACAAACATGGATACAAATGAATAAAAAAAGTGTTATGAATAAATTGTATTTTATGACTTTCATAAATAAAAGCAGTTTTGGTTATTTTGTACTTATTTCAGTGTCAGCTTTTATATTTACTAAAAAGTATATCCTATAGCCCCTGACCATGCATTGTAGAGTGGAAGGCCAAGACCTGCATGGTGGGCTGCTTCAAACTGAGCCCGTAATACAATATACTGATCTCTGCGTTTTACCGGTTTAATTTGCAGGCCTGTATTGACATAATATCCCAGAGCTGTATCTTCTGCAACGTTTTCTGCTATAGAGCTATAATCTCCTTCCTGTTCCGGACCGAACTTTCTGCCAATCATACCTGCAAATGCTCCACCGGCTTCTATAAAAGGACGTATTCTTCCTTTTGGATATGTATAGCGGATACCTAATTTTGCAGAGAGTGATGTTAGTGAGCTACTTCTGGTATAATGATGAAGATAAGTTTCAGAAATACTACCATCTACCATCTTATAGGTCTGATAAGATCTTTGTTCTACACTGTTGAAATGAGAAATGGAAATATCCATAGATGCGCTTAAGGAACTCATCCAACGTCGGCTGTTCAATGCCAGGTTTACACCAAACAGATAGGATAAATCTGGTTTACTAAAATTATGCCAAGGGCCTCTTGAAGGGAAACTGTATTGTTGTATTCCGGCATAAGGAGTCACATACAGTCTTAGGGAGTGTTTGTCTTCTTTAGTCTCAAATTCAATGCAATCTTCATTGCTGGTACACATTGCATAATGATAATCTTTTGCAATATCAATCAGGCCTTTATGAGTAAATGATGCTCTTTTGATTTTATGTTCCAAAACTGGGCAGTCTCCAAAGGCATATTGTAATATTGGAATATAGCGTTTTACATTACCAGTATATTGGCTGCCATCTTCTCTTTTAGTAATAATCTTGGGTGCATCTACTTTTATCAATTTATCACCACTCCCTACAAAGTAGATAGACTCATAGTTCTCTGTTTCATAATAATACAGACTTTTTATACCTTGAAGAAGGTATTCAAGAAAAACAGGCTGAGGTACTTCATCGTGCTTTAGCTCTATGGTGTGTGAAATATAATATTTGCCGTCGTCCGTAAATCTGTATCCTTGGATGTCATATGGATAATATGTCACAATACCCGAATTCCCTTCTGGCTTGAATACACAACGTTTGGCATTCATTTTATCCGTTCGGAAATCTATTTGTCCATAGATGGTGTCATTTTGGAGAGAAATAACAAATCCGGGACGGTAATTGCTTTGTGCATAGGCTGTAATAATCAGGAAAGAAAAGGTGCTGGTTAAAAATATTTTTAATAAAATTGTTTTCATAACGATATTTGTTTATATATAATAATGTTTTATGCTTTACCTGTATCGGAATATTTTGTTGTTTTCTATTTTAAAAAACATTGATTTTATTAAATGTCTCACTTTTTGAAAATTTTCTCACTATGGATGCTACCATCCACAATGACAGATAGGAGATAGTTGCCTGAAGACAGAGACGAAATATTAAAAGACGCTTTGTGAAGACCGGAGGGTATTGAAACATATTGTTTTTTCTCTATGCAATATCCTGCCAAAGAACAAAGTGCCAGTTCAACATCTGAGCCGCCTCCGGATAATAACTCTATTTGTAAAGTATTGCCATTTTCATCGATGAAATAATTATAAGTATAATCTTGCTTTATAAAAGAATCTGGTGACGGTGATACTATGGAATTTTTTTTCATAGCCATCCTTTCACGTATATTCATATTAACTCTATCTTTTGGAAGATATATTTGTTCTTTTAAGGGGTAATAATAGGAACGGTAGAAGTGACGAGTAGGAGTGGCTGAGGTTATGATGGAAGTTTGAACAGTTTCAAATACCGGATAGCGATATCCTGAAGCATACCAACGATAGGTGTCTGTTTGCCATGTAATACTATCATGAGATAATCGATAATGGAGCGAGTCAGTAGAGTAATGGCTATCATTGCCACAGCTTAGAATATCAGAATAGGAAGATAGACGTTGACTTGCATGGGTTGATTCACGAATACGCAACACATGGGTTAATGTATCTCCGTCTGGTAATAGAATAGTGCCGTATGCATCGGCTTGTTGTGTAGAAATACCGTACACTGCCATATTGAGTGTGTGACTGTATTTGCCTTCTCCATAATATAAAGATGAGATTGAATCTCCATAAAACATTGGATAATGCCGATAAAGCTCTGGCAATAGGTATTTGATTTGGAGGGTGGAAGTTTGATAGCCAATGCAAAATAACGAATCTTCTGTCATTTTATATTCTGATCTTGAACGGGGAGAAACCTTCATAAGGATAGAATCTGGAGAACCTGTAAAATATTCCCGATAGCCTGTATCTAAAACAGATAGTTCACTAAAGTCCCAGATCACATTGCTTCCGCTGCGCCCGGGAGATTTGTATTGTAGCTCTTGTTTCAGGATAACGTCTCCCTCCCGAGGTAAATGAGTGTTTTGGAGTAGGACGGTTTGTCCTTGCACCATTAGCCTACACCCCCAGAGAAATAAGAATAATAGTATATTTCTGATTGTGATATTCATAATAGTATTGTTTAAGGTTGTTTGTCTCACTGTTATTTCAAATAAGAGTACTTATTATATAAAACATTTGACATGGAGTTGATACTAAACTAATATTGCAGTTTTTTCGTATAAGTATTGTATTCTAATTAAATGATCGTATCATTGAAACGCAGATTATCACAAATTCACGCAGAGAATATCGTACCTCAAATGTAGCAAACCATTTAATCTGCGATCATTTGCGCTTTAATAAAACGCAGGCATAGTATGAATTAGATTAGAAGTACTACTTAGTATAAAAAAAGCTCCTTTGATTTCCCAAAGGAGCCTTAATTAATAAAATGGATTAGTTCTTTATTTCAACCATTTATCCAGCCATTCAAAGAATGTACGTTGCCACAAGATACCATTCTGTGGCTTGAGTACCCAATGGTTTTCATCCGGATAGATAAGTAATTCTGCAGGAACACCTCGCATTACCGCAGCATCAAATGCAGCCATTGCCTGATTGGCGAGGATACGGTAGTCTTTCTCTCCATGGATGCAAAGGATAGGGGTATCCCATTTGTCTACGAACAGATGTGGAGAGTTGGCAAAGGTACGTTGCGCTGTTGCATTTTGTTTCTCCCAGTAGGCGCCACCCATATCCCAGTTGGCAAACCATTTTTCTTCTGTTTCCAGATACTGCATTTCCATGTTGAAGATACCGTCGTGTGCAATAAATGCTTTAAAACGTTTATCATGATGTCCGGCAAGCCAGTACACAGAGAAGCCGCCGAAGCTGGCACCTACGCAGCCCAAACGGTCTTTATCAACAAACGGCTCTTTTGTCATTTCATCGATTGCTGTGAAATAATCTTTCATGCATTGGCCGCCATAATCGCCGCTGATAGCTTCGTTCCATTCATTACCAAAGCCGGGAAGTCCGCGACGATTCGGGGCAACGATGATATAGTCATTGGCTGCCATAATCTGGAAGTTCCAGCGATAACTCCAAAACTGACTAACGGGGCTTTGTGGACCACCTTCACAGAAGAGCAAGGTTGGATATTTTTTGTTCGGATCAAACTTAGGGGGATAAATTACCCAAGTCAGCATCTGTTTTCCGTCTGTAGTCTTCATCCAACGTTCTTCTACTTTACCCATTTCAAGCTGGTCGTAGATCTGTTGGTTCTCCTGTGTCAGTTGAGTGGTTTTTCCGTCCAGAGAGATGGCATAAATTTCGTCGCCCATACTCATTGAATGACGTTTGGCAATTAGCTTATCTCCGAAAAGGGCAGGAGCATCATAGTCATACATTCCTTCGGTGATCGGTTTGATAGAATCATCAGCAAGGTTGAGGGCATATATCTGTACTTCTCCATGCCATACACCGGTGAAATAGATCGTTTGTGCATCTGCACTCCAGATGAAAGCATCTACGTTTGATTCAAATGTTTTGCTGACAAACCGTTTTTCGCCTGTTTCGAGGTTCATTACGAAAAGGCGGTTCTGATCTGCTTCATAACCGTCGCGTTCCATACTCTGCCAGGCAATGTATTTACCATCCGGAGAATACTGCGGATTGGTATCATATCCTTTGTTCTCTTCGGTAATATTAGTCGTTTGCTTTGTTTTCAGGTCATACACATAAATATCCGAATTGGTAGAAACAGCGTATTCTAATCCTGTCTTTTTACGGCAGGTATAAGCTATCTTATCTGAAGTAGGATTCCATGCCAGTTGCTCCATACCACCCCAGGGTTTCATCGGACTTTCATAAGGTTCGTCCTCCAGGATATCAACGATATTGGAGATTGAGTTTCCGTCAAAATCGGCTACAAACGGATGTGGGGCAGTTGTTACCCATTCATCCCAATGCTTATACATCAGGTCGGTAACGATGATACCCGATGCTTTGGGCAGATCCGGATATTTATCAGCTGTGCTTTTTACTGTTTTCACTTGTGAGACAAAAAGAATCTTTTTTCCGTCCGGTGAAATAGAGAAGCCTTCAATATCCCCGTCATAATTGGTAAGTTGTTTACGTCCGCTACCGTCCGGATTCATCTCATAAATCTGGCTGCTTCCGTTATCATTGCTTAGAAAAGCTATTTTAGTTCCATCCTTAATCCAGATGGCTCCATTCTCCTGATAGGGGGTGTGAGTGATCTGTTTGTTGTCACTTCCGTCCGCTTTCATGGTGAAAAGTTCGCGGTTACTTTTGTTTTCCGGTACACTGTAGTAAGCTACACTATACACAATTTTCTGATTGTCGGGTGATACGGATACTTCACCGATGCGTCCCATGGCCCATAGTGCTTCGGGTGTCATACGCATTCCTTCAATCTTGATATCCGATTTGCCGATGAGTGCTTCCGCGCTCTGTCCTGCATCTTTTGTTCCACCGCAGGCTGCTAACATCATTGTTGTTGACATAACTAACAGTTTGGCTTGTCTCATATTTTTTTCAGTTAAATTAAGATGTGCGAAGATAACGATTAAATTTTATTCATGGATTGGGTGACAGATAAATTGAATTATATTTTCTTTTTCTGCCAGTTTCCTTTCTTTATATACCACCAGCATAGTATTAACGTGAGAGTGGCATACAGATGTTCTGTGGTCCAACAGATAGCTACGTCTACTCGCAGATACAGGATGATGTATGTGATATATGCAATATAAATAGCTAATACACACATTTCCATGACTAATGCAGTTCGTGTGTTACCGGTTCCGGATACGGACTGGAAATATACATTACACGGAATCATTATCAGATAACCCGTGCATAGTACCCACAATGATGGTATGGAGGCTTCCCGCAGTTCCGGAATATCTGTGTAAATACTCAGTACAAGGTTGGGGAACAGAGCAAAGAATATCAACAGTGGTAATACAAAAGCATATGCGATGCGGATATGCTGACGAATGGTGCCTTGTACACATTGTATTTCTCCGGCTCCGATCAGGTTGCTGACTAATGAACCACAGGTAGAAGCAAATGCCATTGTCATCATAAATGGTATGCCTGAGACATTGCGGATGATATTGGTAATGGCCAGTGCCCGTTCGCCCAGGTGTTCTACAAAGAGGAAAAACATAAACCAGGTAGACATAGATAGTAGATTTTGTATCATAGTCCAGAAAGACACTCCTAATATAGCTTTCAGTGTTTTAGATTGAAAGGCAGGGAGTTTGTGTAGTGCATACTTCCGGCAATCAATCCGTTTCCAGGTGTAGATGACGAAGAACAATACCGATACCAATTCTGCCAGTGATGAGCCAATGGCGGCTCCGGCAATACCTAATTTCGGGAAACCAAATTTACCAAAGATCAGGATATAGTTGAATACAACGTTTGACAGTACCATTACAATGGAGTTCAGGGTTAGGGTTTCTGTCTGCGTAGTACCTACAAAATAAGCGCGGAACATCACCATTATGAACGAGAAAAAGAAACCGAATACACGCCAGTTGATGTAACTGACGGCGGCTTCATAGATGTTTGGTGAAGAGATAATGTTCTTCAGTATATGCGGTGAAAAGCATATCGATAAGGTAAACATGACGGCGGCTAATGCTAATAGGAAATAGATTCCCTGATAGAAGATAGGACCTATTTCGTTGTACCGTTGTTCTCCGTTGCGGCGGGCAATCATGATTTGTGCTCCGATACTGAAACCGAATGCCATCATAAAGATAGCCAGGTAATAGATTCCGGCAATGGCAGATGCACCCAATTCAATCTCTCCGACACGTCCTAAAAAGGCTGTGTCCGTCATTCCTATCATCTGCTCCATGATAAGGCTGATGAGGATAGGGTAGGAGATAATCCATATTTCCTTATAAGTATATTTAGTTTTCATCTCTTTGTTTGTTTATAGTCGTTTCATCGCTCGGTGTACTTCCCCGTGTGGGAAACATAAGCACAAAGCCGGACAAATACCTTTTTGGATTTGCCCGGCTTTTTACATCATACAGAGTTTATTTTTATTATTTTTTCTGTTGCTGTCTTGTTTTTGCCATTTGTTCCTGTTGCTTTTGCATAGCTTCCAGGCGAGCGGCAAAACCGGTCTTTTTCATTTGTTTCGGGTCTTTTTTCTTTGCTTCAAGGATAGCCAGCAATTTGCCTTCATCCGTTGTTTTGCGCAATACGATCATTGTACCCACACTAATCAATGTTGAAATGAAATAGTAATAGTTCAATCCCGAAGGATAGTCATTCAATACGAAAAGGAACATTATCGGCATCAGATACATCATCCATTTCATTGCTGCCATCTGAGGCTGTGCACCGGTATCCTGCTGTTGCATGGTAAACTTAGTGTTCAGAATGTTGGTTACTGTCATCAGCAAACAGAACAAACTGAGGTGATTGCCTAAGAACGGAATATGGAACGGGAATGTAATGAAAGCATCATACGTGGAGAGGTCCGGTGCCCACAAAAAGCTCTGCTGACGAAGTTCGATAGCACTTGGCACAAACATAAACAATGCCATAAGAATAGGGAACTGTAATAACATCGGCAGACATCCTCCCATTGGGCTGACGCCATACTGGCTATACAGGCTCATTACTTCCTGCTGCTTCTTCATTGCATCTTCCTGTTTTGGATACTTCTTATTGATTTCATCAATCTTCGGTTTCAATACACGCATCTTGGCAGATGACATATACGTTTTCCAGGTTGCCGGATATACTGCAATTTTCACCATGATGGTCAATAGCAATAGCACAAGACCCATGCTCAGTCCCCAGCCCGAAAGCCAGTCGAACACGTTGATTGTAATATACTTATTGATCCAGCGAATCAGAGGCCATCCTAAATAAACCAGATTGTCGAGTTCCCATTTGTCATCACGTCCCTTATCAAGGGCTTTAAGTGTTTTGTAATGGTTCGGTCCGAAGTAGAAGTACATATCGGTAGCCTGTTTACCTGTCGGATCAAAGAAAGTATTCATTTCAGCAGAATAGTCTTTGATATAACCGGTTCCTTGTTTCTCCATCTTTGATTTTACTGCTACTTTGTCGAAGTCCTGATTAGCAATAAATACGGAAGAGAAGAATTGATTTTTGAAGGCAACCCAGTCTACGCGACCTTCGATTTGCTTTTCATCGTCCTTGGCAGCTGAGAGGTTGTCGGTTCCATCATTTACTACCTTATACATCAATTCAGCCAGACGGTTTTCGTAAGTGTATCCTTTTTCAAGCTGACGAGCGCGTTGTGACCATGAGATATCTACATAGTCTGTTGAAGCAAGTTTGCCAGCCATGCCCGTTGCCTGGATAGTAAATCCAAGTAAATAACTGTCTGGCTTCAGGGTGTAAGCAAAATCAATATAACTGTCTTTATCAGCAGCCAGACGCATTGTAATACTACTATCGGTCTTATTAACTACTTCAAAATAGTAATCCCTGGTTTGTACTGTCTCTTTCTTATTGTAGAAATTAAAGTTCATCTCAGCATCACTACCATTGAACAATACGATTGGTTTGCCATCTTGTCCGTTGTAATCTTTCAGCATGGCAGAGTACACACGGCCTCCTTTATTGACAAATGTAATTTCTACCAGATTATTCTGAATGGTGGTGAAGGATTCTTTACCCTCCATGGCATCAAAAAAGAGTGAGGTAGAATCTACGCTTGTTGTTTCTTCTTTTTCATTAGCCAATGCAGCGGCAGTTTTAGCTTTTAGAGCTTCCTCCTGTTTTTGCACCACTGCAATGGAGTCGTAGTATCTCTTTTGTGCAGCAAGTTGTTCTTCACTCGGACGACTGAAGAAACTGAAACCTACTAATAATAGCGCTATTAAAACGAGACCCGTAATGGTGTTCTTATCCATTTTAATTTTTAATTTTTAATTATTAATTATTTATTGCCGCTTTGATGAATGATACGAACAATGGATGTGGATTCAATACCGTACTGCTATATTCCGGATGGAACTGAGTACCTACAAACCATTTCAAGGCAGGGATTTCTACAATCTCTACAAGGCCTGATTCCGGATTGATACCAGTACATTTCATGCCGGCTGCTTCATATTCGGTCTTAAAGTCGTTATTGAATTCGTAGCGGTGACGGTGGCGTTCCTGAATGTGTTCTGTTTTATAGGCTTCGTAAGCCTTACTACCTTTTTCCAATGTACATTCATATGCACCCAAACGCATGGTTCCTCCCATATTGGTGATTGCCTTCTGCTCTTCCATAATGTCGATAACATTGTGTGGTGTTTTCTCATCCATTTCACGTGAATTGGCATCTTTGTATCCAAGCACGTTACGGGCAAACTCGATAGCAATACACTGCATACCCAGACAAATACCGAATGTAGGAATATTATGAGTACGGGTATACTTAATGGCTACAAATTTACCATCAATACCACGTTGGCCAAATCCGGGACCTATCATTACGCCGGACATTCCCTTCAATGCTTCCTCTACATTGTCATCTGTAAGTGTTTCACTGTTTACGAAATCTACCTCTACTTTGCAGTCATTGTAGGTTCCGGCTTGTGAAAGCGCTTCGCGGATAGATTTGTATGCGTCTTGCAAGTCGTATTTACCAACTAACGCAATATGTACGGGTTCTTTTTGTTCTGCTTTATGACGACGTTCGAGGAATGCACGCCACGGACCTAATCCCGGAGTTTCTCCAACGGGGAGGCCCATCTTTTTCAAAATTGTTTCATCCAATCCCTGAGCCTGCATCAGCAAAGGTACTTCGTAGATGGTAGGAGCATCAATACTTTGTACTACTGCATTCTCATCTACATTACAGAACAATGCCACTTTTTTACGAAGTCCCGCAGTTAGTTCATGTTCCGTTCGTAATACCAGAATATCCGGTTGGATACCTGCGCTTTGTAACTCTTTTACGGAGTGCTGGGTAGGTTTGGTTTTCAGCTCACCGGCTGCAGCCAGATAAGGTACATAAGTAAGGTGTACACATAATGCATCTTTACCCAATTCCCATTTTAGCTGGCGAATACTTTCCACATAAGGAAGTGATTCAATATCACCTACCGTTCCGCCAATTTCGGTAATTACAAAATCGAATTTGTATTTATTACCTAACAGTTTGACGTTGCGTTTAATTTCGTCTGTAATATGTGGGATTACCTGAATAGTTCTGCCCAAATAGTCACCGCGACGTTCTTTGTCAATCACACTTTTGTAAATACGTCCGGTAGTAATGTTATTGGCTTTTGTTGTCTGAATTCCCAGAAAGCGTTCGTAATGTCCTAAATCGAGGTCAGCTTCATGACCATCTACAGTCACGTAACATTCTCCGTGTTCATAAGGGTTCAGTGTTCCCGGGTCGATGTTGATGTACGGGTCAAACTTCTGAATGGTTACCTTGTAACCTCTTGCTTGCAGCAATTTACCGATGGATGATGAGATAATGCCTTTTCCTAATGAGGAAGCTACACCACCGGTGACGAAAATATACTTTGTTTCTCCCACAGCTATAACTGTTTTAATTATTTGTTTACTAGTAGTATTTTAAAGAATCTAACGCATTAAAAACTGCAAAATTACAAAAAAATGAGGAAGTAGTAAGTAATCACAGAAACAAATTTATTAAAAAATGCAATTCCTTCCTCAAACCCTTACAAAAAGGTTGGCAAAAACAACTTTTTACTTTTTCTATGTTTTCTGAAGTTTTTGATGTATTTTTGCGCTCAAATAGCATGAATCATGAAAAATAGTTATATCTCATCATTCGCATTGGCGATTATTTTTTCTTCGTCTGTTGTGGCGCAAGATGTAGTCGGGACTGTGTCGAAAAACAGGACTAATGTAATAAAAACAGATACGGTGTTGTCTGCAAAGCCTGATACGCTTTCGGAAGGACTTCAGCCATATCTCTTTTTGAAATTGAATACTGAGACCAATAAGCTGGATACAGTGTCTTATCTGTATCAGAAGTATATTGGAGAGTTAGATTATTTGAATGACCCTGCTGTACCGGAACGTTATATTCCGGTTTATCCAAAATACTATCGTCTTTTTGTGCCGTTGGCATATTATTATTCTCCGATTGCGTATTATTCTAAGATTGATTGGGAGATGCCTAAACTGGACTCTGTTTCTGTTGATTGTTCTAATTGGCTGCCTTATGATAAAGATCGTTTTACGACTTTGGAGCGTGCTAATAAGATTGTTGACCAGTCATTGATGGGAGTCTACTTGAATGCTCCTCAGTTGGTTCGTACGACAGAAGATCGTATCAGAAGCCGAAAGGTGTTCCGTGAAGATGTGAAGCCTAAGACAAAAACAGAGGTACTTCGTTTGTTTGATAAAGAGCCGATGGAGGTTGCAGTAGGAGAGGCTGAATTGAAAATCAGCAAACCTAACTGGTGGGTAACTGGTGGTAATGGTTCTTTGCAGATTACTCAAAACTATATTTCGGACAACTGGTATAAAGGAGGAGAAAGTAATAATGCATTACTTGCCAATTTGAAACTGTTTGCCAATTACAATGACCGTGAGAAGGTGCAGTTCGAGAATATGTTGGAAGCTAAGTTAGGATTCAACTCTACTCCGTCAGATAAGTATCATAAATATTTAGTAAATACAGACCAACTTCGTTTGTACAGTAAGCTGGGTATTCAGGCTGCTCATAACTGGTATTATACAATTTCCGCTGAATTTAAAACCCAGTTTGCCAATGGTTATAAAGCCAATAGTGAGGAACTTGTTTCTGCTTTCTTTGCTCCGGCAGATTTGGCAGTCAGTATCGGTATGGATTATAAATTGAAGAAGAAGAAATTTAACTTTTCTTTATTCTTGGCTCCTTTGACTTATAACCTCCGTTATATAGGTAACAGTGAAGTGAATGAAACAAAATTTGGTCTGGACAAAGGCAAATGTTCTAAAAATGATTTTGGTTCACAATTCCAGCCGACTCTGACCTGGACAATCATCCCTTCCGTGACTCTTGATTCTCGTTTAAATTACCTCACCAGTTACAAATGGGTGCGTATAGAGTGGGAAAATACAGTAAACTTTGTTCTGAACCGTTATCTGTCTACCAAACTTTATGTACATGCACGTTATGATGACAGTTCGAAGCCAACTGAGGGAAGTAGCTATTTCCAAGTAAAGGAATTGCTCAGTTTTGGTATCAATTATCAATGGTAAGTTAGCTTTTTGTAAGCATATTAAAGAAGGGCGGCCATATAGGTCGCCCTTCTTCATTTATTGTGTGCGATAACAAAAAAAGTAAAAATAGCACTTTAACACATAGAAAAAACAGCCTAACGCTTCGTAGTTCACAAATAATGCTTAAATTTGCCGCAATTTGTAATGTTCAGTTTGCAAAATGGCTAATACAATAAAGCATCAAGGTATTGTGGAAAACATAAATGGTTCTCATCTTTCAGTGAGAATTATCCAGACATCAGCATGTTCGGCATGCAGTGTCAAAGGGCATTGCTCCTCTGCAGATAGTAAAGAGAAGGTTATCGACATAGTTGATTCTTCGGCATCTTCTTATCAGATTGGAGAACAGGTAATGGTGACTGGCGAAACCTCTATGGGGATGATGGCTGTTGCTTTGGCTTTCGTGTTTCCCTTTGTGCTTTTAATACTTTCCCTTTTCTTATTTATGGCAGTGATGAACGACGAGCTCTATGCGTCACTTACATCGCTCGCTCTTCTTATTCCTTATTATTATGTATTGTGGTTGAATAAGAACCGATTGAAACAGAAATTTTCATTTACTATAAAACCAATAAAATAACTAATTTATGAATTTGATTCTGATTGCAGTAATTTCATTGGGAGCCATTGCGCTGGTTTCAGCCGCTATTCTGTATGCCGCTTCCAAGAAATTTGCCGTGTATGAAGACCCGCGTATTGCCCAGGTGTCCGAAGTGTTGCCCCAAGCCAATTGCGGTGGATGTGGCTATCCGGGATGTAGTGGATTTGCTGACGCTTGCGTGAAGGCTGGTTCGCTCGAAGGTAAATTCTGTCCTGTAGGTGGGCAGGATGTTATGACGCAAGTGGCCTCTATTCTCGGACTCGATGCCGGTGAAGCCGAACCAATGGTTGCGGTGGTGAGATGTAACGGAACCTGTGCTAATCGTCCTCGTACCAATCTGTACGATGGTGCAAAGAGCTGTGCGATAGCTGCTTCTCTTTATGGTGGAGAAACAGGTTGTAGTTTTGGATGTCTGGGATGTGGCGACTGTGTAGCTGTTTGCCAGTTCGATGCTATCCACATGAATCCGGAGACCGGACTTCCGGAAGTAGATGAGGCAAAATGTACCGCTTGTGGTGCTTGTGTAAAAGCTTGCCCGAAAGCGATTATTGAAATCCGTCCGCAAGGTAAAAAGTCTCGTCGTGTGTATGTGTCTTGTGTAAACAAAGACAAGGGTGCAGTGGCACGTAAGGCTTGTACAGTTAGTTGTATCGGTTGTGGTAAATGTGTGAAGACTTGTCCGTTCGAAGCTATCACGCTTGAGAACAACCTGGCTTACATTGATCCCAATAAGTGTAAATCATGTCGTAAGTGTGTGGAAGTTTGTCCGCAAGGAACAATTATTGAGTTAAATTTCCCGCCGCGTAAACCAAAGGCTGAAGGGACTCTTGCAACAGAGGCTCCCAAAGCGGAGGCTTCTAAAGCAGCTCCCGCAGCCGAAGCGTAAATAATAGAATAATAACAGATAAAATACAGAATTGTATGTTGAAGACATTTTCAATTGGTGGTGTTCATCCACAGGAAAATAAACTCTCAGCACATCAGCCCATCATTACAGCAGAGGTTCCGTCGAAAGCGGTAATTCTACTGGGTCAGCACATTGGTGCTCCGGCAAAGCCTGTTGTGGCTAAAGGTGACGTGGTGAAAGTGGGCACAAAGATTGCCGAGCCTGCTGGTTTTGTTTCGGCAGCTATTCATTCTTCTGTCAGCGGAAAGGTAACCAAAATTGACTCGATTGTTGATGCAAGCGGTTATGCCAAACCTGCTATTTTCATTGATGTGGAAGGAGACGAATGGGAAGAAAATATCGATCGTAGTGAAACACTGGTGAAAGAGTGCGAACTGAGCTCTGAAGAGATTGTAAAAAAGATAGCCGATGCAGGTATTGTTGGTTTGGGTGGTGCTTGTTTTCCTACACAGGTAAAATTGTGTCCTCCTCCTTCATTTAAGGCAGAATGTGTTATCATTAACGCAGTGGAGTGTGAACCTTATCTGACGGCCGATCATCAATTAATGCTGGAACATGCTGAAGAAATCATGGTAGGTGTTTCTATCCTGATGAAGGCTGTAAAGGTGAATAAGGCATTTATTGGTATCGAGAATAATAAACCTGACGCTATTGAACTGATGACCAAAATAGCTTCTGGTTATGCCGGCATTGAAGTAGTAGCTTTGAAAGTGCAATATCCGCAGGGAGGTGAAAAGCAATTGATTGATGCCGTTATCAAACGCCAGGTTGGGAGTGGAGCGCTTCCTATCTCTACCGGTGCTGTAGTGCAGAATGTAGGTACTGCTTTTGCTGTTTATCAGGCTGTGCAGAAAAATAAACCTTTGTTTGAGCGTGTTATTACCGTTACCGGTAAGTCACTTGCCAAACCTTCTAATTTTATGGCACGTGTAGGTACGCCGATGCGTCAGTTGATTGATGCTTGTGGTGGTTTACCCGAAGATACAGGTAAGGTAATCGGTGGTGGTCCGATGATGGGGAAAGCATTGGTTAATATCGACGTTCCCACTGCTAAAGGTAGTTCTGGTATTCTCATTATGAATCAGAAAGAAGCGAAGCGTGGCGAGATACAAAATTGTATTCGTTGTGCGAAGTGTGTAGGTGCTTGCCCGATGGGACTGGAACCTTATCTACTTTCTGCATTGGCCGAAAACGGAGAATTTGAAAGAATGGAAACAGAAAGAATCATGGACTGTATTGAATGTGGCTCCTGTCAGTTCACTTGTCCGGCTTATCGTCCGTTGCTCGACTATTGTCGTTTAGGCAAAGCTAAGGTAGGGGCTATGATTCGTGCACGTCAAGCTAAAAAATAATGAAGTATGGAAAATAAATTTATAGTATCACTATCACCTCACGTTCATGGCGGAGACAGCATACAGAAGAATATGTATGGTGTACTAATTGCATTATTCCCTGCCTTTATCGTGTCGCTACTTTTTTTCGGGTTGGGTGCCCTTATTGTTACAGCTACTTCTGTGGCAGCCTGTGTCTTTTTTGAATGGGCTATCGGCAAGTACCTGCTGAAGAAAGAAACTACTACTATTTGTGACGGTTCGGCTATCATCACCGGTGTGCTGCTTGCCTTCAATCTTCCGTCTAACCTTCCTATCTGGATTATCATTTTGGGTGCACTGTTTGCTATTGGTGTAGGCAAAATGTCATTCGGAGGTTTAGGTAATAACCCTTTTAATCCGGCATTGGCAGGGCGTGTATTCCTATTGCTCTCATTTCCGGTGCAGATGACTACATGGCCGGTTGTAGGCCAGCTTACAGCTTATGCTGACGCTACTACGGGAGCTACTCCACTGGCTATAATGAAGGGAGTTATCAATGGTGCTCCCGGTGTTTCACTGGATCAGCTTCCTGATGCCCTGAGTCTTCTCATTGGTCAGAATGGTGGATGCTTGGGCGAAGTAAGTGCTGTTGCATTGCTGCTCGGGCTTATTTATATGTTGTGGAAGAAAATTATTACCTGGCACATTCCGGTATCTATTTTGGTTACTGTATTTGTGTTCTCCGGCATTATGCATTTGGTAAATCCGGCATTGTATGTATCTCCGGTTCTTCAATTGCTTACCGGTGGTTTGATGTTGGGAGCTATTTTTATGGCAACGGATTATGTTACTTCTCCGATGAGCAAGAAAGGCATGTTGATTTATGGTGTATGTATCGGTCTGCTGACTGTTATTATCCGTTTGTTTGGTGCTTATCCTGAGGGTATGTCGTTCGCTATTTTGATTATGAATGCATTTACTCCGCTGATAAATACATATTGCAAACCTAAACGCTTTGGGGAGGTAGCGAAGAAGAAATGAAAAAATTAGAATCATCATTAAAGAATATGTTGCTGGTACTTACCGGAGTTACTGCTATTTCGGTGGCGTTACTGGCTTACGTAAATGAACTTACAAAAGGACCGATAGCCGAAGCCAATGCTAAAATATTGAGTGATGCTATTAGTGTGGTTGTACCTGTATTTGATAATGACCCTACTGCAGAAGCTACCAAGCAAACTATAGATGGGGTTGAATATACTATTTATCCTGCTAAAAAAGACGGTCAGTGGGTAGGTGCTGCTGTAGAATCTACTGCTATGGGTTTTGGTGGCGAATTGAAAGTTCTGGTAGGTTTTGATGCCGATGGTAAGATCTATGATTACTCTTTACTATCTCATGTAGAAACTCCGGGATTGGGCTCTAAAGCCGCTGACTGGTTTAAGGAAGGTGGTAAAGGAAGTATTAAGGGAATGAATCCGGGTGAAGCTCCATTGAAAGTGAGTAAAGATGGTGGTCAGATAGATGCTATTACTGCTTCGACCATTACTTCACGTGCATTTCTTAATGCAGTGAATGCTGCTTATGCCGCTTACAAGGGTAATGATGACACCAATGGAACTACCGGTGCTACACAAAAAGTTGTTGAACCTACTGAACCCATCAGTGCTAATTAAGAAAGGAGTATTAAGAAATGAATAATTTTAAAGTATTGATGAATGGGATTATCAAAGAGAATCCCATATTTGTGCTCCTGTTAGGTATGTGTCCTACCTTGGGAACTACCTCTTCTGCCATTAATGGTATGGGTATGGGACTGGCTACGATGTTTGTACTTATTTGTTCTAACGTCGTTATCTCGCTGATCAAAAATCTGATTCCGGATATGGTGCGTATTCCGTCATTTATTGTAGTTATTGCTTCCTTTGTGACTTTGTTGCAGATGGTGATGCAGGCTTATGTTCCGGGATTGTATGCCACACTGGGGCTTTTTATTCCGTTGATTGTTGTGAACTGTATTGTCTTGGGGCGTGCCGAAGCTTTTGCAGCTAAGAATAATCCGATATCTTCTATGTTTGATGGTATTGGTATGGGACTTGGTTTCACCATTGCTTTGACTCTGCTGGGTGCTGTGCGTGAATTCTTAGGTACTGGTAAGGTTTTTGATTTTGCTATTTTCCCGGAAGAGTACGGTATGTTGGTATTTGTGTTGGCTCCGGGTGCTTTCATTGCATTGGGATACCTTATTGCATTGATTAACAGTTTGAAGAAAAACTAAGGAAATTAGAATTTAGTAGTTAGAATCCATTCGGCATGATAGCTAACATACTGCATAGATTCTAATTACTAACTATCAACTACTAAATTCTGATTTTTAATTTTTAATTAATTATGGAATATATATTGATCTTTATATCGGCAATCTTTGTAAACAACATCGTATTGTCACAGTTTCTGGGAATTTGTCCCTTCTTGGGGGTTTCCAAGAAAGTAGAAACTGCGTTAGGTATGAGTGCCGCAGTAGCATTTGTGCTTACCATTGCTACTATCGTTACCTTTCTGATTCAGAAGTTTGTACTCGATGCTTTCGGGCTTGGTTATTTGCAGACCATTACTTTCATTCTGGTAATCGCCGCTTTGGTGCAGATGGTAGAAATTATTTTAAAGAAAGTATCTCCTGCATTGTATCAGGCATTAGGAGTATTTCTTCCTTTGATTACAACCAACTGCTGTATCTTAGGGGTTGCTATTTTGGTTATCCAGAAAGACTTTGACCTGTTGACGGGTGTTGTATATGCATTCTCTACCGCTCTTGGTTTCGGACTTGCTCTCGTGTTGTTTGCCGGTTTACGCGAACAAATGAGTCTTGTGAAGATTCCCGAAGGTATGAAAGGAACACCGATTGCTTTGATTACAGCAGGTTTGCTGGCTATGGCATTTATGGGATTCTCCGGAGTAGTGTAATTGTTATAAGCTATTCACTATAAGTTACGAGCTACAGCTACGAATTTAAGGATCTGTGTTTTATTGCACAGCTACTTATAGTTCGTAGCTTGTGGCTCCCAACTTTTTTTTCTTTTGGTGGTTTTTTTTGTATCAATCCTGCTTTTCTAAATTAATTTTTCTAAATTTGCAAACAGAACAAAAGGACAAAACCGAAAGAACTAACCAAGTATAAATATATGAAAGAAAGAATTTTAGTAACCGGTGGAACTGGTTATATCGGTTCTCACACTGTAGTAGAACTTCAAAACAGTGGATACGAAGTAATCATCATTGATAACCTCTCAAACTCAAATGCTGACGTAGTTGATAATATCGAGAAAGTATCTGGTATACGTCCCGTTTTTGAAAAACTTGATTGCTTAGATTTTAACGGTCTTGATGCCGTGTTTACCAAATATCCAGGTATTAAAGCAATTATTCATTTTGCTGCCAGTAAGGCAGTAGGCGAATCTGTTCAGAAGCCATTGCTTTACTACCGCAATAATCTTGTTTCTTTAATCAATCTGCTTGAATTGATGCCTAAGCACAATGTAGGTGGTATTGTATTTTCGTCTTCTTGCACTGTTTATGGTCAGCCCGATGAGCTTCCCGTAACAGAACAGGCTCCTATCAAGAAAGCTGAATCTCCTTATGGAAACACGAAACAGATAAACGAAGAAATCGTTCGTGATACAGTAACTTCCGGTGCTCCGATCAACGCTATCCTGTTGCGTTATTTCAATCCGATAGGTGCGCATCCTACTGCGTTGTTGGGTGAACTTCCTAACGGAGTTCCTCAAAACCTGATTCCTTATCTGACTCAAACAGCAATCGGTATCCGTAAAGAGCTTAGTGTATTTGGTGACGATTATGATACTCCTGACGGTTCTTGTATCCGTGACTTTATCAATGTTGTAGACCTTGCCAAGGCACACGTGATTGCTATTAAACGCATTCTTGAGCAAAAACAAAAGGAGAAAGTAGAAGTATTCAATATTGGTACGGGTCGTGGCTTGTCTGTATTGGAGTTAATAAATGCTTTTGAAAAAGCTACCGGTGTGAAGTTGAACTATAAGATTGTAGGACGCCGTGCCGGTGATATCGAAAAAGTATGGGCTAACCCGGATTATGCAAATAAAGAACTGGGTTGGAAAGCTGTAGAAAGTATTGAAGATACTTTACGTTCTGCATGGAACTGGCAGCTGAAACTCCGTGAGAGAGGCATACAATAAGAAGAGTTTATGTTACATTAACATACAAGAAATAAACAAATACATAAGTTATTTGTTTATATAGTGCAAATCGGCCTGAAGCCATTTATGTATATGTGAATATCCATACTCGGTACATATGCCTCCCCGGCATAGACAGGTAAGATTGCATAGTAGTTTTGTCGTGTTTTATTTTGTGTTTGTGTTGTGACGGTACTACGACGTGAGTCGTGGTACCGTTTTATGTTATATCCTATCTTATTTAATTTTGATATTTCTTTTTTTCTTACCTTTGCGAGCATTACTTTTATGAATACGACATGTATCTGACACTTTTTCTCAATTTTGTAAAAATAGGAATGTTTACCATAGGAGGAGGGTATGCAATGATTCCTCTAATCGAGCGCGAGATAGTGAAGCGCCAATGGATGACTAAGGAAGATTTTATGCAGATGTTTGCTATTACACAATCTTTGCCGGGAGTCTTCGCTGTTAATATATCAATCTTTGTAGGTTATAGATTGAGAGGCTTCTGGGGAAGTTTAGTTTGTGCTTTGGGTACTATTTTACCTTCATTTGTTATTATCCTGATTATTGCTTTATTTTTTGATAAGTTTCAGGATAATCCATATGTTATCAGAATATTCAATGGCATTCGTCCGGCTGTTGTGGCGTTGATACTGGTGCCTTGTCTTTCGGCTATAAAGGCTATTCGCATGGGATATATGGAGTTGATTGCTCCGGCAATAGGTACGGTATTGATATGGAAAGCCGGTATATCGCCGGTATATATTGTGTTGGCCGGCATCGTTGGGGGATTGGTATATACACTGTGGCTAAAAGATAAATTGAAAGGAAGACGTGTATGATTTACTGGCAACTGATATGTGTTTATCTGAAAATTGGAGTATTTGGTTTTGGCGGTGGATATGCAATGCTCTCTCTTATTCAGTTTGAGATAGTAGAGCGTTATCATTGGTTGACGCTTCAACAGTTTACAGATGTAGTAGCAATCTCGCAAATGACTCCTGGGCCAATCGGCATAAACAGTGCAACTTACATAGGTTATACGGTAACAGGTAATATATGGGGTGCTGTTATTGCTACTGTCGCGGTTTGCCTGCCTTCTTTTCTGATGGTATTGTTTATCTCTTATTTCTTTGTGAAATTCAAAAACAACAAATATGTCAATGCCGCCATGTCGGGGTTGCTTCCTATGTCTGTAGCTTTGATTGGAGCTGCTGCTTTGTTATTGATGAATAAGGATAATTTTATTGATTACAAAAGTATCTTGATCTTTGTTGCAGCCTTTTTTCTGACCTGGAAATATAAGGTCCATCCGATTCTGATGATTCTACTGGCGGGAGTAATGGGATTTATTCTGTATTGAAGGATTCAGATAAAAAAATAAGGAACGCAGACTGTACACCTGCGTTCCTTATTTACTTTATTCGAAGTTTATAGTTTTCCTTTAAATACAAAACTTCGTGCGCCAAAGTTAATATCCGGTATTGTGATATCCGGAGCAAACAATCCAAAGACTGATGACCCCGAACCACTCATAGCAGCATACATCGCTCCATTTTTATACAATTCTTCTTTTATTTCTCCAATAACAGGATATTGCGGGAATACACTTGCTTCAAAATCATTCACCATTTGTTCTTTCCATTCACTGACGGGATGAGTTATAATTTCTTTTAATGAATATTCCGGTTCGTGAGGCCTGACCAGTGAGAAGGCTTCCCGGGTGGAAACGAAGATATCCGGTTTGACTAACAGAATCTGATAACCCTTTAAAGAGAGTGAAAGAGGGGAGAAGATATTTCCGATTCCTTCTGCATAAGTTGGGGTATTCTTTATAAAAAAAGCACAATCGGCTCCTAATGTAGCTGCATATTCTTCTAATTTCTCATCTGTTAGCTTCAATTCAAATCGTTCATTCAAGAGTTTCAACATGAAAGCTGCATCCGAAGATCCTCCTCCTAAGCCGGCACCCGATGGGATATGTTTGTACAAATGAATATCTACCGGAGGGAGATTGAATTCTTTATCCAATAATAAATAGGCTTTTACCACAAGGTTGTCTTCTGCATTTCCTGTTATTTCCATACCAGCCTGATGCAAAGCAAACTTCTTATCTGTACTATTATTCAGCACATGAATTTCCAACGCATCTTCTATCGGTACGGGATAGAAGACGGTTTCCAGATTATGATATCCGTCCGGACGTTTGGCTGTAATATTTAGTCCCAGGTTTATTTTGGCATTTGGAAATGTGATCATCTTTTTATTTACGATTTATTCCCTGCAGTTATGACTCTCATTGGGGGGGTAATAACATAGGTACGTTTACGATGTTTATGAATGACGATGCAAAGTTAGCAAATTCTTCATTATTATATTCTATGTTTTAATCTGTTGAGGAATTTATTTCTTACAGGTAAAGGATAGGAGAATTTTATGATGTACACTATATATTCTTTTAATTGAAAGAGTACGTATTTAATGTTGACTTAAAATGCATATTAACAGTGTGTTAAGTACGTACTTTTACACCTCAAAAGTACGTACTTCTTTATTGCTTGATTTTCAGGCTGATAAGATATTATAAAGGGTGTGTAAACCAAAAATAAGAACCTGCGTCTTCTATTGATTCTACTCCTATTTCTCCTCCCATTTGTGAAACGATACTTTTGCAGATGGATAGACCAAGTCCGGTTCCCTGAGCAAAATTATTCAGTTTAACGAAACGGTCGAATATATTTCCAAGCTTTTCTTTGGGAATTCCAACCCCTGTATCACGTACGTAAATCTTTATTCTATCTTCGGAGATGATTTCATATCCTACTGTGATACTGCCATGTGAAGTGAATTTAATAGCATTATTAATGAAATTGGTGATTACTTGGGTAAAGCGGTTTTTATCACTGTGGATATAACAAGGAGAGAGAGGTTGTTCAAAGAGAAGCGTTACTCCCTTCTGAACTTTGGCTTCAAGCGTTTTTACTATTTCCAGACAAGTCTGATTGACCTCAAATTGGCTTTCGACAAATTCAAACGTACCGGCTTCTATCTTTGAAAGATCCAGTATATCTGAGATGAGTTGCAATAATAACTCATTGTTTCTCTGTATGATTTCGACATATTCCATCCGTTCTTCTCTCTCGTTTGTTTCTGCCAGTAAACTCGAGAATCCTACAATAGAATTGAGAGGTGTACGGATTTCGTGACTCATATTTGCTAGAAAAGCGGACTTTAGTTTGTCTAACTGCTCAGCCTTGTCACGGGCTATGATGAGTTTTTGTTCGGTCTGTTTCAGAGGGGTAATGTCATAATTGACACAAACCATTTCTATTATATTGTTCTGTGGGCGGAAGTCTCTTACAAGTACATTGATGCTGGTCCAGGAGAATTCACCAGATTGACGCCGGATACGTACTTCTCTGCGCAGGCAGGTGGCTTTACCCTGTTTAACATTGCCCATGAACTCTTTTAATGCGGCACGATCGTCGGGATGTACGTTCTGATAGACACCAATGACTTCGGGGAGGGGAGTGCCATCTTGTTCGCCGATATTCTCATACCAACTGCTGAGTGCATAGCCATCACGACTTAAGGCATCAAATATAGCATAACCAACCTTTGCATAGTCACCTATGAGAGTAAACAGATTTTCAAACTCTCTGATTTTTGAATAAGCATATGTGGTTTCGGTTGTGTCAATGTTTATTAATAGATAATTGGTTAAATTGTTTTGGGAATCATACAAGGTTGTGGCTTTGCTAACCAGATTGATAACGTCTTTTCTTTGAGAAGTGTAATAGCCATTTATTACAGAAAAGTCATAATTTAACTTGAAATTGGCATTTTCTTTGTTTCTGAGTTTTATTTTAACCTCTTCCGGAATATTGGGATTGGAAAATAAATTGACTCCCAATACTTCTCTCTTATCTTTAAGACCAAACATTTCAAGGTCTTTGTCGTTAAGATCTGTCAGATAACCATCCTTATCATATAGCTCAATACCCGCCGGTAGGTTCTGGTATATATTACGAAGTATCTCCTCATTATGTTTCAGTGCCAGATGAACTTTATGGCTGGCCGTAATATCGGAGAATAGAATTACCATTTCATCCTTTTTGGTGAAATAAAGCAAGTACTGATAATATTTATCTGATTCCGGGTGATAGTAAGTATGTTCTTCTGTAGTATCGGTTTCAAGCAGAGTTTTCAGCATGGAAAGTTCACGGTTGAGATGGGGTGTTGCAATGCTGGCGTACTCTCCGATATATGATTTTATAGGTAATCTGGTGATTTTTTCGATAGCTGTGTTAGCGTCCAGAAACTTAAAATCGGTTACTTTATTATTTTCATAGATAACTTGCATTTGGAGGTAGCCCATGGGCATATGGCGGTATAAGTTGTTGAGGTCTTGCCGTTCCTCTTTTGCCTTTTTCTCGGATTTACGCAATTCAATACAGATACTGATAATGTTTGCCAAAGAAGTAAACCATTGATAATCTGCATTGCTCCAGTTACGGTATCGTTTAACGATGTCTATGCCCATATATCCCCATACTCCTTTTTGGGATAACAGTGGGACTGCCATGAGTGATTTTATATTTTGTGGCTCTAAAATATTCCTATCATATTCTGCTTCCGCAGGCATATCATCGAGTGTGTTCAGGATGATTGCCTTTTTGCTTAATATTTGTTGACTCCACCACGAAGTCTGATTGATGGGGAGGTTTTGAAGAAATTCTTGTTCCTTCGAAACGTTTTCCGCTGTCACTTCATAAATGCAGCTTTGTATGTTTCTCTCCGGAAGTATTTCGAAAATATAAGTCCGGTCTCCATTAAATTGCATTAGTATATCTTTCAGTATTTTCTGTACTGTTTCGGAGATATCATCTGTTTGCAAAAATGAAAATAGAGAGTGGGATATACTGATTTGACGATAGAGTAATTTGTTAAGCTCGTCTCTTGTAGATAGTTTCTTTTCATTAACTTCGATATCATTCAGGCATCTTATGTAACCAAAAGATTTTAGGTTATCTTGCTCGGTATTCTTGCTGAATTCCATTTTAGATAATACCCAGGTTATCCCATATTTAGTATAGAGAGGGAAGATCAGTTCATAGGCACGTTGATTTTTAAGAGTCAGAGATGCCTCTCTCAATTTGTCCCGATAATCCTCATGAACAAGATTGTGAAGATCTTTGAATTCAATAGTATCGCTTTCAAGACCCAAAAGGTCTACTATAAATTCTGATAAAGTGTATTTTTGGTTTTTAAAGTCTGCTTCCCACCATCCAATTTGTGCCATGGAGGTTAATCTGAGAAGCTTATCGGAATTCAGATTTGACATATCTTCCTGTTGTCTGTAGATCTGGACACAAATATAGATAATACTTTTGGATCTTATTGAGATTCATGTGTGATAAAACACTATAAATAGCAAAGTTGTCTTCATCGGAAAATGTTGTTTGCAGCTTTTCTTAGAAAAATATTATGAATATCTTCGCGGATAGCGGAAAATGATAGCCAATAATGCAAACGTCCCCATGGTAAACGGGTAATACAAATTACCTACAATGCTGATCGGAGAAATTTTAGCCAACCCTGCTGCCATGAGTAATTGTGCTCCGTAGGGGATGATACCTTGTATGAAACATGAAAATGTATCGAGGATACTGGCTGTCTTTCTACGATCTAAGTTGAACTTTCCGGCAATGTCTTTGGCAATAGGTCCCGTAGTGATGATAGCAATTGTATTGTTGGCTGTGCAGAGGTTGGCTATACTGACAAGGGCGGCGATACTGAGTTCTGCTCCACGCTTGCCATTGACGTGGCGGGTTAACTTTCCGATGATAAAGTCGATTCCCCCATTATAACGGATTGTTTCGAGCATACCGCCTGCAAGCAGGGTGATGATGATGAGTTCGCCCATTCCGGTTATACCGTTTCCCATTGCTCCAAACCAGTCGAATATACCGAAGCTTCCTGTGGCAAGTCCTATGATGGCTGTGGAGATGATGCCTAACAAGAGAACGATCATCACGTTGATACCTGCTATGGCTGTACCCAATACGACAAGATAAGGGATGACTTTGAGCCATTCGATTTCTTGTACCTGGGGGGGAGCGGTGATTGATAATCCTTGAACGATATAAATAATCAGCACAATAAGTGCAGCAGGTACAACGATCATTGAGTTTACGCGAAATTTGTCACGCATCACGCAACCTTGTGTTTTGGTAGAGGCAATGGTGGTGTCGGAAATAAAAGACAGATTATCACCAAAAAAGGAACCACCTACAACGATAGCTACCATAAACGGAAGATCTATGCCGGTTTTTAGTGCCAGGCCAGTAGCAACAGGAGTAAGGGCTACAATCGTTCCTACACTGGTTCCGATAGAAAGGGAGATGAAACAGGAAGCTATAAAGATGCCAGCCAATAACAAATTGTCGGGAAGAATGTGTAAGGTGAGGTTTACTGTTGCATCAATGGCTCCCATCTCTTTGGCGCTTTGTGCAAAAGCCCCGGCCAGAATAAAGATCCAGATCATCAGCATGATATTCTTATTGGAGGCTCCTACAGAGAACTGATAGACCCGTTGATCCAGCTTTAAACCGCGTGTGATGGCAATAGCGTAACAGGAAGATACCAGAAAAGCTACTGTAATAGGGACTTTATAGAAATCATTGACGATGATGGAGGTTACCAGATACAGACACAGGAAAACAAATAGCGGGCTGAGTGCCCACCAACCGGAGATATGCTTACTATTCTTTTCTTCGTTCATTAATATAAGGTTGTACTTGTTTTGGGATCGCAAAGATAATAATTAGTAGTTAAGAATGGGAGTAATAGGGGGGAGAATATAGTAGCCGGTAGTCAGAATCTATACAGCGTGTTTATGATTTACATACTAATATAGATTTAACTACCGGCTCTTTTATTCTAACTCCTAACTTCTATCTTCTAACTTCTGATTTAAAGCGTTACTCCTGTCTTGAATATAGCGATTTCGCGATATCCTTTCTTTTCGTTGTTTACAAATTCGCCGCTTGCAACTTTGATAATATAGTCAATGAAACGTTCGCAAGTCTTTTCCATTGGTTCATTTTCAACGATAACGCCTGCATTAAAATCAATCCAGCCCGGCTTGTTTTTAGCTAAAGTTGAGTTGGTAGAGATTTTCATAGTAGGTACGTAGGTACCAAACGGAGTGCCGCGTCCGGTAGTAAACAACACCATATGGCAACCGCAGGAAGCAAGGGCAGTGGCTGCCACCAGATCATTGCCTGGTGCAGAAAGCAAGTTGAGACCTTTCACCTGTAAGCGTTCTCCGTAAGGTAATACACCTTCTACATAACTTTTACCACATTTCTGCGTACATCCCAGTGCTTTATCTTCCAGTGTAGAAATACCTCCGGCTTTATTTCCCGGTGAGGGGTTTTCTCCTACAGGTTCACCATGTGAGAGGAAGTATTCTTTAAAATCATTAATTAGTTTAACGGTTTCCTGGAATAACTCTTTGTTGTGACAACGGTTCATCAGAATTGTTTCGGCACCAAACATTTCAGGGACTTCAGTTAATACACTTGTACCACCTTGTGCTATAAGGAAGTCTGAGAACATGCCTAACAATGGATTGGCTGTAATGCCGGAGAAACCATCAGAACCACCGCATTTTAAGCCTACACGCAATTCTGACAGAGGAACTTCGGTACGCTCGTCTTTAGAAGCCTTAGCGTAAAGCTCGCGCAGGATTGCCATACCTTCTTCGTATTCGTCACCCACTTTCTGAGTAACCATAAACTTCACACGGTCCTGATCATAGTCACCCAGAAATTCACGGAATACATCCGGTTGATTGTTTTCACATCCTAATCCTACAATAAGCACTGCACCTGCATTGGGGTGAAGTACCATATCGCGAAGGATTTTCTTTGTATTTTCGTGATCGTCACCCAATTGTGAACAACCGTAGTTATGTGGAAAAGCTACGATGGCATCCACGCCTTCACCTTCCGTTTCGCGGCGTAAACCTTCGGCCAACTGATTGATAATGCCATTGACACAGCCTACGGTAGGAATAATCCATATCTCATTACGTACACCTACATCGCCATTTTTACGACGATATCCTTTGAAGGTCAAATCTTTCTTTGGAATATCAAGCGATACCTCTACCGGATTATAGGTATATTTCAGAAGTCCGGCCAGGTTGGTTTTTATATTATTTTCATTCATCCAATCACCCTGCTTCTTTGCCATTTGGGCATGGCCGATAGGATAACCGTATTTGATGACATCCTCTCCTTCAGCAAAGTTTTTCAAGGCAAACTTATGCCCGGCCGGAATATCTTCGTTCAGGACTACCTCAATGCCATCTACTGAAAGTTTTTCTCCTGCGGGTAGATTAACGATAGCTACGGCTACATTGTCAGCTGGATTGATTTTTAGATACTTTGTTTCCATGATGCTTATTTATATTTACTGTTTTTACGATTGAAGAACCTTTTTTTATTTATTGCTGTAATAGTCAATTGTTTCTACTGTTAACAGATCAATAGGCATATAGTTAATGCAATTTACCTCTTTTTTGAAAATAAGATGATCGCATAATGCCTTGATGCCGTTGTATCCTTGTAGTTCCGGTTGCTGTGCTATAAGGAAATATACGCTTCCTTGTTTCAGACAGGCTACATTTCGTTCCAAAAGGTCATAACCGATCAGATTGAAATTATTCTTTTCCCGGGTTTGCAGATATTCTCCAACGATGTACACTTTCGAGTTGAATGTGATTCCGTTGCGCACCGTAGGATGTTCCCGGAAGAAGTTGTCCAACATGAGAGCATCTTCATCATTACGTTCGGCATGAAGGTCCAGTTCTAATATATTGCATGCAGGGTGATGTTCTTTCATATATTGTCTGAATCCTTTTTCTCTGTTCTCCTGCTGATTGGACCCTACGATACCTTCATGTATTTTGCGGAAGATGACGATCTCTTTTTCGTTTCCTGCCAGTAGCATCAGCATGCGTGCAGCAAAGTATCCGCTTTGGCGTGAGTTTTGTCCGAAGAAAGCCAGTGGGGGAATATCCTTAATATTTGAGTCTATATATATATAAGGTATATCCAGTTCTGCTAATTGTCCGGTGAAAATCCGGGTATATTCGCGTACGGTAGGTGCTACCATCACTCCATCCGGATGCTGTGCTATAATAGCGTCACTTGCATTAACGAATGACTGGTAATCATAAGGATCATAATAGGTGGTTTTTACCGTGGTATTGAAATCCGAATAAGTACTGAGTGCCTTACTGATACCTTTTTCTACATCTGTCCAGTATTCCCCCTCTAAATGTTGAGGGAGGAGACACGCAAAAGAATACTTTTTATTGGAAGCTAATGCACTTGCATACATATTGGGCTGATAGTCCAACTGTTTTAGGATCTCTTCAACGCGTTTCCGGCTTGATTCGGAAACTCCGCTGCGTCCATGAATGACGCGGTCTACTGTTCCTACTGATACATCGGCCAGACGGGCGATATCTTTGATTCTGATTCTATCAGGCAACTTATTCATATTTACGATTTGACTGTTTGCGATTTACGATTGAAAAGACATCAGACTTATGGTTGAATGAACGAAGTTTTATCAATCGTAAATCGTAAACAGTCAAATCGTAAATCAATATTGTGCTCGTACACAATAATAATATTAATATTTTCGACACAAATATATAACAATTTTTGTAATTACGAAAATTGTTGTATCTTTGTGCCCGCACACGAAAGCTATGTGGCGTACATTTGTTGTTTGTGTATATAACATATTATCAGTGTGTTAAGCTGCAAAATGGGCTTATAATGATAAATTGAAACTTAATAATATTAATTACTTATTTCATTAAAACATAGAATTATGGGAAAGAAAGTCGTTACGTTAGGCGAAATCATGCTTAGATTATCAACTCCGGGTAACACTCGTTTTGTTCAATCTGACTCTTTTGATGTAGTATACGGTGGTGGAGAAGCCAACGTTGCAGTGAGCTGTGCAAACTATGGCCACGATGCATACTTCGTATCAAAATTGCCTAAACACGAAATTGGTCAGTCTGCTGTAAATGCATTGCGTAAATATGGTGTAAAGACAGACTTTATTGCCCGTGGTGGTGATCGCGTAGGTATCTATTATCTTGAAACTGGAGCTTCTATGCGTCCAAGTAAAGTAATTTATGACCGTGCTCATTCTTCTATCGCTGAAGCTGATGCCGCTGATTTTGATTTTGACGCTATTATGGAAGGTGCTGACTGGTTCCATTGGTCTGGTATCACTCCGGCTATCTCTGATAAAGCTGCCGAACTGACTCGTTTGGCTTGTGAGGCTGCAAAACGTCATGGCGTAACAGTTTCTGTAGACTTGAATTTCCGTAAGAAACTATGGACTAAAGAAAAAGCACAGTCTATCATGAAGCCTTTAATGAAATATGTAGATGTATGTATTGGTAATGAAGAAGATGCAGAACTTTGTCTGGGTTTCAAGCCGGATGCTGATGTTGAAGCAGGACATACGGATGCTGAAGGTTACAAAGGTATCTTCCAGCAGATGATGAAAGAGTTCGGATTCAAATATGTAATTTCTACATTGCGTGAATCTTTCTCTGCTACCCACAACGGCTGGAAAGCTATGATTTACAATGGTCAGGAGTTCTATACTTCAAAGCGTTATGATATTGATCCTATCATCGACCGTGTAGGTGGTGGTGACTCATTCTCCGGAGGTATCATCCATGGCTTGATGACGAAACCGAACCAGGGTGAGGCTCTTGAATTTGCTGTTGCTGCTTCTGCATTGAAACACACTATCAATGGTGACTTCAACCTTGTATCAGTAGAAGAGGTAGAAGCGCTGGCAGGAGGTGATGCAAGCGGACGCGTGCAAAGATAAAGAGATTGACTATTGGACAATTTACTATTTACTATTTAATGCCAGGGCTAATGACCGCAGAGGAAATGAAAATGAGGCTGAAGAATTTGGCCGTACGTGTTATTAAATTAGTAGATAAATTACCTAATACTCCTGCTGGCCGAGCAATTGGCAATCAGATTATTCGTTCGGGAACATCGCCTGCTGCAAATTATAGAGCTGCATGTTTGGGTAAGTCAGATAGAGACTTTTTGAATAAACTGAAAATAGTGGAGGAAGAGTTAGATGAAACATTATATTGGTTGGAGCTGATTATGGAAATTCAAATGATAAAGTCAGATTTATTGTCTGCTTTATATGAAGAGAATAAAGAACTACTTAAAATAATAGTTAGTTCTATAACAACAATGAAAGCCAAACTCAATAAATAGTAAATTGCCTGATATGCAAAACATTTAAATAGTAAATAGTAAATCGTCAAATTGTAAATAAGAAGATGGCAAAATTTGATAAAATAGCGGTTCTGAACAAGATTGGTTCAACCGGCATGGTTCCTGTATTCTACCATAAAGATGCAGAAATTGCAAAAAAAGTAGTAAAAGCTTGTTATGAAGGTGGTGTTCGTGCTTTCGAATTCACGAATCGTGGCGACTTTGCTCATGAAGTATTTGCTGAAATAGTGAAATTTGCAGCAAAGGAATGTCCGGAAATGGCGATGGGTATTGGCTCTATCGTTGATCCGGCTACAGCTGCACTGTATATTCAGTTAGGAGCAAACTTCGTAGTAGGTCCGTTGTTTAACCCTGAAATAGCTAAGATCTGTAACCGTCGTCTGGTAGCTTATACTCCGGGATGTGGTTCTGTTTCAGAAGTGGGTTTCGCACAGGAGGTAGGTTGTGATCTCTGTAAAGTATTCCCGGGTGATGTATATGGTCCTAATTTTGTAAAAGGTCTGATGGCTCCGATGTCATGGTCTAAATTAATGGTGACCGGCGGAGTTGAGCCGACTAAAGAAAATCTGACTGCCTGGATTAAGGCTGGCGTATTCTGCGTAGGTATGGGTTCTAAACTCTTCCCGAAGGATAAAGTAGCTGCCGAAGACTGGGCTTATGTTACAGCTAAATGTGCTGAAGCATTGGGTTACATTGCTGAGGCTCGTAAATAAAGAAAAAATTTACGATTAGACAATTTACAGTTTATAATTGGGGTTACTTCAATCATAGAATCGTAAATCGTTCAATCGTAAATCTAAAATATGCCTCTAAGGGTTAGTTAGTTTAGTTAGTTGAGGCATATTTTTTCATTTTGTTTAAAGGTGTTTAAAGGGGACAGCCATCGGAATGACATTGTTAGTGAATCATTCCGGTGGTTTGTTTTATTATGTTTATTTCTTCACTAGTTTCTTCAGCAAACGGGTTGCTGTGAACGATTGGCGATGGAAGATAAATACCGGTATGGCTGCACCGACTACCAGGGCAAAAAGCACGAAGATAGTGGTAGCTCCGTTGTGGCAAAACTCCACCAGGTATTTTAATGAAGCGGTATCATCCTTTGTTTGCATGAATTGAGTTAATGCAAGAATACTTTTATAAGCAAACATTCCCGGAATCATAGGGAGTAAAGACGGGAATGAAAAAACTTCTGCCGGGCAATGAATGGCTTTTGCAAACGGGATAGCCAGCAGGCCGATAGAGAAGGCGGCGAAGAACGAAGCCGTTGCAATCTCCAAAGGCATAGCGGTGTGCATAAGGAAATAACGCAATCCGTGACCTATAGCGGCCAATAAAGCGGATATTAATATGGCTTTACGGGGCGGGTTGGATATAATGGCAAATCCGATAGCAGCAATAGCGGCAAAGGCCCCATCTTGTATGATCTCTGTGATAAACTGTACTGTCATAAGGCGCTGATTCCGGTTAATAAAAGAGTCATTGACAGACCTATCGCTATACAAATGATAAGCAGACAAGCGTTGATAAATCTCGAAGTCCCTGCCAATACGTGCCCGTCGATAATGTCCATGATGGAGTTAATCAAAGGTACCCCCGGGATAAGGTAGAGAACGCTTGTACCTAATGCCATATCGGGAGTATTGCCCCAATGCATCAGATAGCCTGTACTGCCAATCATTGAAGCCACGAAAGCGGAGATTATAAATACTGCCAAGTGATTCCAGTGATGTTCCATCAGTAGTGTACGGACAAAGAAACCTACCAGAGTGGCTACAAATACAATTCCCATCGAAGTAAAGTCTCCCTGAAACAGACGGCAAAAGGATGCATTGGCAAATGCAACAAGGATTAGTACCAGCCATTTACTCTCGCGTGGCTTGCTGACAATGTCCAGATAACGGCGTTGTAATTCCGGCAATGAGAGTCGTTCATCATAAGCCTGCCAGCTGAGGGTACTAAGTTCTGAATTGATGGCAAAGTTCAGTCCCATAGGCTTTATTTTGTTCACAGTACTGTATGAATGTGAGTTGTCGGCGTCACGTAATGTCATAATGATCGTTTTCTGAAAGATCGTCATATCGCAGAGGAACCCGAATGATTCGGCTATGCGCGCGGTGTTGCGTACAATACGTGAGGTTTGTACTCCTACGGCCATAAGGCTGGTAGAGTACTCCGACAGGAATTTAGATAGCTCTTTTAATTCTTGATGGATATCCATGGGATTGTTTTAACGTGCTAATTGATTCTTTATGATCCGGGTAATGATGAGTGTAATAATGTACAATACCGCGAAACCTACAATTCCGAAGATGAATGGTTTTTGTTCTTCAAATGTTCTGCGTACAGGTGTTGTAGCTACTGTGCCGGTATAGGTGGTAACAGTTTGTATTGTTTCTTGAGATGTTGCGATTGCCTGGCAACTGTCTGCATTGGAAGTTCCTTCCACTTGTTCTCCTGATAACATAAATCTTTTCTCCTTATTAAATCTTTAAATCTAAAATAACACAATTGTTTCTCTGCAAAGAGAGTCATGTTTCTGATGTCTATAACACTGTTCTTAGATTTTAGTTTAATTCCGGCTAAATATCGATTGTTTCAAGATGAAAAAACGTTATTTCGGCGGCAAAGGTAATCAAAAAAACAGTAGACAAAAGAGAGAAGAGAATTTCTTTTGGATAAGTTTCGGTTCATACCTGAAGTAATCGGGAAGGTTTATTTTCGGGCAATTATGGCAATGGATATGGGACATTGTGTGGGGGAATAAGCAAAATGTGACTTTCTAATTTGCTTGTTTGCCTGAACCAATTCGGGATATGAAATGTTTTCATTTTGAATGAAGTGCTGTTTTCATAACAGGCTAAAATAGAATACAGTAATGGTACACAATCACGAACATCATTCGCATGAGCACGTACATCAGTTATCGTCGCTCAATAAATCGTTCATTATAGGGATTACGCTCAATATACTTTTTGTCCTTGTTGAGTTCGGCATCGGTTTTTATTATGATTCTTTGGGTTTGCTTTCCGATGCCGGACACAACCTGGGGGATGTAGCGAGTCTTGTGCTCGCTATGCTTGCTTTTCGTTTGACAAAAGTACATCCTAACAGTCGCTATACGTATGGCTACAAAAAGAGTACGGTATTGGTTTCTCTGCTCAATGCTGTGATTCTATTGGTTGCTGTAGGTATCATCATTGCCGAAAGTATAGGCAAACTACTTCATCCTACTCCTGTAGAGGGGGCTGCTATTGCCTGGACAGCCGGGGTAGGTGTTGTGATAAACGCTGTCACTGCCTGGCTTTTCATGAAAGATAAAGAGAAGGATCTGAATGTAAAAGGGGCCTATCTGCATATGGCTGCTGATACGCTGGTCTCTGTAGGAGTAGTGATTTCGGGTATTATCATCATGTATACCGGCTGGACCATTGTCGATCCGATAATTGGGCTGGTTATCGCAGTTATTATCGTTATATCTACCTGGGGGGTGTTGCATGACAGTCTTCGGCTTTCGTTGGATGGAGTACCTGTAGGAATAGATACGGAGAAAATAGAACAACTTATACTTTCACAACCCGGCGTTGTGGGGTGCCATCATCTTCATATCTGGGCGTTGAGTACTACTGAAACTGCACTTACTGTACATATTGTACTGGATGAAATGAATCATATGGAGGAAGCTAAACTTCTCATCAGACATGCTTTAGAGGATGCGGGCATTCATCATGTAACGCTTGAGTTTGAGTGTGAAGGCGCCACCTGCGACGAAGAAACTTGCTGATTGAGGCTTTTTTACGTACCTTTGCCGCCCTAAACTAACAAACCCCTTTAAAACCTATGCTTACTGATTTATTGAACTCCTCTTATTTTGCACTTTTTCTGATTGTTGCTTTAGGCTTCATGTTGGGAAGAATCAAGATCAAGGGGCTATCGCTCGATGTGTCGGCGGTCATCTTTATTGCTTTACTTTTCGGACATTTTGGTGTAATTATTCCCAAAGAGTTGGGTAACTTCGGATTGGTACTTTTTATATTTACGATTGGTATTCAGGCCGGTCCCGGATTTTTTGATTCTTTCCGAAGCAAAGGAAAGACCCTGATTCTTATTACGATGCTCATTATCTGTTCGGCTTCGCTTACGGCTGTAGGGCTGAAGTATGCTTTTGATATTGATACCCCGAGTGTTGTGGGACTGATTGCCGGTGCACTGACCAGTACTCCGGGACTTGCTGTAGCTATTGACAGTACAAATTCTCCGATGGCCTCCATTGCTTATGGTATTGCTTATCCGTTCGGTGTTATCGGAGTTATCTTGTTTGTGAAACTGCTGCCTAAGATCATGCGGGTGAACCTCGACCAGGAGGCACGCCGTCTCGAAATAGAACGTCGCGGACAATTTCCTGAATTGGGAACCTGTATTTATCGCGTCACCAATCCAAGTGTGTTCGGCCGTAGCCTGATGCAAATCAATGCCCGTGCAATGACCGGAGCTGTTATTTCCCGGCTGAAGCACGACGAAGAAATTTCGATCCCTACTGCCCACACGGTGCTTCGTGAAGGAGATTATATTCAGGCTGTGGGGAGTGATGAGTCTTTGAATCAGCTTGCCGTGTTGATTGGTAAGCGTGAAGAGGGTGAACTCCCATTGGATAAGACCCAGGAGATTGAGTCGTTGCTGCTCACTAAGAAAGATATGATAAACAAACAGTTGGGCGACTTGAATCTGCAACGTAACTTTGGTTGTACGGTGACCCGTGTTCGCCGAAGTGGTATTGACCTTTCTCCGTCACCGGATCTTGCGCTGAAGTTTGGTGATAAGTTAATGGTGGTAGGCGAGAAAGAAGGTATACAGGGAGTGGCACGCTTGTTGGGCAATGATGCCAAAAAACTGTCGGATACGGACTTTTTCCCTATTGCAATGGGGATTGTACTTGGCGTATTATTTGGAAAGCTTAATATATCCTTCCCCGGTGGATTGTCTTTCTCTCCGGGATTGACGGGTGGTGTACTGATAGTGGCTCTGGTGCTTAGTGCAGTAGGTAAAACCGGACCAATCCTTTGGTCAATGTCCGGACCTGCCAATCAGTTATTGCGCCAATTAGGGTTGTTGCTCTTTCTTGCTGAAGTCGGTACCTCTGCCGGAAAGACTCTTGTAGCTACTTTCCAGGAGAGCGGATTGCTGATGTTCGGGGTAGGGGCAGCTATTACAATAGTGCCTATGCTGGTAGCCGTACTCGTAGGCAGGCTGGTTTTCAAAATTAATGTACTCGACTTATTGGGAACCATAACCGGAGGCATGACCAGTACGCCGGGGCTTGCTGCTGCCGACTCAATGGTAGACAGTAATATCCCAAGTGTGGCTTATGCTACGGTTTATCCGATTGCAATGGTATTTCTTATTCTCTTTATACAGATTATATCAACGGTTGTATATTAATGAAGACGCTTTTTCTTATAAGCATTGTGTTTACGCTTTCTGCTTTGTCCGTATCCGGGCAAAGTATTGAAAGGCGTGTGACACCTCCTGCGGGATATGTTCGTGAAGCCTGTGACCTCCATTCGTTTACGGCATATTTGCGGACACTGTCTTTATTACCGGCAGGGAGTAAAGTGTTGCTTTACAACGGGCAGGTGAAGCGGAACCAGGCGGCAGCTTACGCTGTGATCGATATGGAGATCGGTAATCGTGACTTGCAGCAGTGTGCTGACGCTGTGATACGATTGCGTGCTGAATATTTGTGGGCACAGAAACGATATGATGAGATAAAGTTTAACTTCACCAGTGGTTTCCCTGCCGAATATAAAAAGTGGGCAGAGGGTAATCGTATTAAAGTAAACGGAAACAAGGTACAGTGGTATGCCGCAACTGCTCCCGATTATTCTTATAAGACTTTCCGCAAATATCTGGATATAGTATTTATGTATGCCGGTACGGCTTCCTTGTCAAAAGAGCTTGTTGTTGTTCCTTATGCCTCTTTGTCTCCCGGTGATGTATTTATACAAGGCGGTTCTCCCGGGCATGCTGTTATTGTGATGGATGTGGCGGTGAATCCGCAAACCCGGAAAAAAGTATATCTGCTGGCACAAAGCTATATGCCTGCGCAGCAGATACATTTATTGGTTAATCCTCAAAATCGTTCACTCTCTCCGTGGTACGAACTTTCATCCGAAACTACCGGCAAACTCTATACCCCCGAATGGGTCTTCAATAAGAGTGATTTAAAACGTTTTATCTCCGGAAACGAATAAAAAGCTCCGGAGTTTAAAATATCTTATTCGTTCTAAAGTAATTAACTACCTGGTCCAGAGCTTTTGCATAACGATCCAGATTCTGATCGGACAAGGGATAGTCTTTTGCAGGAAGCACAGGGAATACTTTTACCGGGAAGTCCGTAGCGTCATAAGCTTTACCGCAGATCATGGTAAATGCTTTACCGTCTACCGGTTGATAGAAAGGCGACAGGCTTTCTTTTCCGTTGCGTCTGGGTTCGGCAGCCCGTAAAAAATCGGCATCCCCTTCGTAGAAACCAAGTTGCTGAAGCCAGTAATTTGTTTGCAAGGACATTGCCAGTATACATTTTATGGAAGGATTCTCCGACAAAATCCATTTGATGTGTTCGATGCCTTTTTGTGCTTTTTCTTCGGGTATAAAAGTTCTTTTTCCTTTGGGAGCCGGTTCTAAATCATCGTTGCACAGGTTGGTGATATACACATCTTCGGGAGTTAACTGATGATCGGTGAGTCTCATCACATAGTTGAAGAGATTGCGTGACTCCACGTTTCTACTGCGCTCTCCGTGATCCTCCGGAAATCCGCGAAAATAGTAATCGGCAAACATAGCGTACTTTGCTACGGTTTCTGACCACTGCAAGTTTGAATCTTCTCCTATCACAAGTATCCTGGGGGTATTTATCGCTTTCCAGTCTTTCGTTCTCATTGTAGTTTTATTATTAAATAAATATGATACGACAAATGTACTGTTAATCTGTTAATATCCGTTGAGAAACGCATGAAAAGTTTTCATAGGGCCTTCCCGGCCGGGGAGGTACGACAGGCGATAGTACATTGAAACACAGGTGAGCGCAAATTCTCGCAAAGTGTCTCATAGAGGAACGTATGAAGTCTCGGTGTGTAAGATTGTTTTAGATGTACATGTAAAGCAGTACGACATGTACATGTGGAACGGTACGACATGTGCATGTGGAACAGCACGACATGTACATGTAAAACAGTAATACATGTCGAGAAAAGGAACATTCCTTTCTGAGAAAAACAAAGTACGATACCGGATAAACGTAATGATACTGTTTAGGGGGACCCTTGGAACCTCTTCATTGTAATAATATGTCAATATACCAATGTCTTGCGATAAAACAGCGCAGCCAATTGGTACATCAGCACATTGGCAACTTTTGCATCAGGCTGAGTGTTATTACTATTTCACTGTAAAGATGAGGAGCTTCTTTGAGATATGAAATACCTAATAATAGTGAAAAACCAGGCTTTTCTGCCTGTTAGTCGGTATTTGTTGACAAATCATCATTAATGGGGATTGTCTGATATAATTATTCCCCTTATCTTTGCCGAAAACAAACTTAGATGAAACGATTGTACCTGTCTATTCTGAAGTGGTTCCTCCCTGTACTGTTTATTTCGTACATGGCAGGCATTACGCTGTTCACTCACTCGCACGTGGTGAACGGGGTGACAATCGTTCACTCACACCCCTTTAAGAAAGGAACAAAACATGAACATACGAGTGTTGAGTTTCAGCTAATTCACTTCTTAACCCACGTTCAAACTACAGATGCGGGTATTATCCCGGTTTTTGCAGCATTTACGGCATTGTTGTTGTGTACGCTTCTATGGTGTCCTCAACGTATAGGCCGTCATGCTTCTTGTGCAGGAGTGGTGTCATTGAGGGCACCTCCTTCGCTTTATCTATCGTAAGCTCTTTCCGTCTCAACGCGAAAGAACCTCTTTTTTAATCATCTATTAATAATAAGTAACTACCGGATGGTGGTTGGGGAAAGGACTGTACGATTGTCCTGTCTCCATCCTTTGTCATTGCCGGGTGGTTACTACTAACTACAAACGAAAATGAAAAAATATATCTTTATTCTCGTTGGCCTGTGCTATGCTTTTTTCTCAGCAATGGCCACACAACCCGAACATCCTGAATTCCCTGAGTTGAAGAAATCTGACGCCAATATCATCGGGCATGTACTTGATAAGAATAGCGGCGAGCACTTACCATATATTACGATTGCCCTTAAAGGGACTACCATAGGTACGGTAACAGATGCTACGGGACACTATTTTCTGAAGAATCTTCCCGAAGGCAATTTCAGGATGGAAGTCAGTTCTGTGGGATACAAAACCCTGACCCGCGACGTAACCTTGAAAAAAGGCAAGACGCTGGAAGAGAATTTCGAATTGGAAGAAGACGCTATTGCCCTTGATGGAGTAGTTGTCTCTGCCAATCGTAACGAAACAACCCGTCGTATGGCACCTACATTGGTCAATGTGGTCGATCTGAAACTGTTTGAATCTACCAACTCCAGTACTCTCTCGCAAGGGTTAAACTTTCAGCCGGGCGTGCGGGTAGAAACCAATTGTCAGAACTGTGGCTTTCAGCAGGTACGTATCAATGGGCTGGACGGGCCGTATACACAGATCCTAATAGACTCTCGTCCGGTGTTCAGTGCTCTTTCGGGGGTGTATGGGCTGGAGCAGATTCCTGCCAGTATGATTGAACGGGTAGAAGTAATGCGCGGAGGTGGTTCGGCTTTATTCGGATCGTCTGCAATAGCCGGAACGATTAACATTATTACAAAAGAGCCACTGCGCAACTCCGGCCAGTTGTCTCATACTATTACCGGATTTGGGGGCGGTAACTCTTTCGATAATAATACCTCTTTAAATGTCTCTCTGGTGACGGACGATCATCGCGCAGGAGTTTATATCTTCGGCCAGAACCGCCATCGTTCGGGGTATGATTACGATGGAGACGGCTATACGGAGTTGCCCAAACTGAAGAACCAGACTGTAGGTTTCCGTTCTTATTTCAAGACGAGCACTTACTCTAAGCTGACTTTTGAGTATCATCATTTGCAGGAGTTCCGCCGGGGAGGAGATCTGCTGAATCGTCCGCCTCACGAAGCCAATATAGCCGAGCAATTGGAACATGCTATTGATGGCGGTAGCCTGAAGTTCGATTACTTCTCGCCCGATGAAAAACATCGCCTGAGCCTTTTCGCTTCGGCTTTGAATACAGACCGTGACAGTTATTATGGCGGTGGGAAAGACCTGAATGCCTACGGCAAAACCACAGATCTTACGGCCATGGGGGGTGCACAGTATATGTACAGTTTCGGGCGTTGCCTCTTTATGCCTGCCGATCTCACTGCCGGACTGGAATACAACCGTGACCGTCTGAAAGACAATATGTGGGGATACAACCGCCAGACGGAACAGACGGTGAATATTTACAGTGGCTTTCTCCAGAACGAATGGAAGAATGATAAGTGGGGTATTCTTCTCGGAGGTCGTCTGGATAAGCATAATCTGGTGAATCATGTCATTTTCAGTCCGCGTGCCAATCTGCGTTTTAATCCGACGAAGGATATTAACTTCCGCCTGAGTTATGCTTCCGGTTTTCGTGCTCCGCAGGCCTTTGATGAGGATTTGCATATTGAGAATGTGGGTGGTACAGTGTCTATGATTGAACGCGCTAAAGGATTGAAAGAAGAGAAGTCGCAGAGCCTGAGTGCCTCTGCCGATATGTATCACCGTTTGGGAGCCTGGCAAGTAAATTTTCTGGTCGAAGGGTTTTATACGAGTCTGAAAGATGTTTTCGTGCTTGGACCGTATGAGGACCGTGGAGATGGAGTATTGATACGGACACGCGGTAACGGACCGGGTGCAAAAGTCATGGGACTGACTTTGGAAGGAAAGCTGGCATATCTGACACAATTCCAGTTGCAGGCTGGTATCACTTTGCAACGGAGCCATTACGACGAACCGCATCAATGGGACGATGACGCTCCGGCTGAAAAGAAAATGTTTCGTACCCCAAATACTTACGGATACTTTACGGCTACCTATGCACCGATAAAGCCGTTAAGTATTGCTTTATCGGGCACGTACACTGGTAGTATGCTTGTACAGCGTGCTGCTATCTCTGCTGAGAATGCAGCGATGGGGGAGATGCCCGAACGTCCTGCAGTAGCTCTCACTACACCCAAATTCTTTGATCTTGGTATGAAAGTGGCTTACGACTTTAAATTGTATAAAGCAGCAGTATTACAACTCAATGGTGGCGTGCAAAACATTTTCCAGGCATATCAGAAAGATTTCGACCGTGGGGCAAACCGCGACTCTAACTATATTTATGGTCCGGCAACGCCAAGAAGTTACTTTGCCGGAGTGAAAATAACCTATTAAGTAGAATTTTTCCGGCATTGCTTTCTGTGCATAGAAGTGTACCGGGTAATGAAGCGCATCTTTGTGCATCTTAGATATATGTATCATATTTTCTTTATGCTTTTAGAGGCGAAATTTCTTTTGTACAGTTGATACGTTCCCTGCATGTAGTAAAGGCGCAGGCTGCATGCAGGGAACGCCTTTACTACATGCAGCCTGCGCCTTTACTGTTTACGCTGTCATAATTACCTTCAGCAAGCGATTGACCTCATTTTAGATTGTCTTCTTTTTTCTCTCCTTTTCTCCATCTCTTATTTCCTTTCTTTTGTATAGTTCAGATAAAATATATATTTTTGTATACCATTATTAAGACATATTTATAACTAAAACATCTATGAAACACACACCATTGCTTCATGCTGTGTTGCTGTTGGGCGTATTCAGTCTGGCATCCTGCATGCACGATCCTACCCATTATCATAAACAGAAAGAGTTACTTGGCAACCGGTTGTTCCATGATGCTACGCTCTCTGAACCTGCCGGACAGTCCTGTGCCACTTGCCATACATTGACTAAAGGTTTTGCAGACATTGATTCCCGTGCCGTATCCGAAGGTGCGGTGAAAGGGCTTTACTCTCAACGCAATGCGATGACCATCTCTTATTCAAAATTCATTCCCGATCTGTATTACGATGAAAAGGAGGGAACTTATGTAGGCGGTCTGTTCTGGGACGGGCGTTCGCCTTCATTACAGGCTCAGGCAAGCGAACCTTTTCTCAATCCTGTTGAAATGGGGAATCATGACAAGCGTATGGTGGTGGACAAAGTGAAACGTACCTCTTATTATCCGCAGTTGATACGTATTTATGGTGAGACGGAAAATGTAGACTCCCTGTATGCCTATATTACCGATGCATTGGCGGCATACCAGTCTTCAAAAGAGGTAAATCCTTTCTCTTCCAGATTTGACGCATATAAGAAAGGCAACTATACGCTTACTGCACAGGAGAAACTGGGACTTGATCTTTTTGAAAACAAAGGGCTTTGTGCCGAGTGCCATATTCTGGAACGGGATGTTATTGCCCGCCGTACGCTGTTTACTGACCATACTTATGATAATCTGGGTATTCCTAAAAATCCCGAAAACCCGCATTACTGTGTTCCTCGGGAGTATTTTCTGCTGACTCCGGACTCTATAGACCTTGGATTGGGAGCTATTGTCCGAAAGGCGGAGGAGAACGGAAAGTTTCGTGTACCTACGCTTCGTAATGTGGAACTGACAGCGCCATACGGACACAACGGGTATTTTAAAACACTTGAAGAGATTGTACATTTCTATAATGTACGTGACGTAAGTGATGAATTTCCACCAGCCGAATATCCTGCTACGGTGAATAAAGATGAATTGGGTAACCTGGGATTGACTCCTGAAGAGGAAGCCGCCCTTGTTGCTTTCATGAAAACGTTGACGGACGGATATGATCATCACAAGGATAAACCTACCCACCAGCATAAAGACTGATTATTGGCATAACTGTGCATATCCCTCCTTGGAAGTAGTGTAATATCATATTGGCAGGTAAACAACAAAAGTCTCGAAGTCAATTGGACGGAAAGCAAGTGCGAACAACAAATCGGATAGTTATGAAAAAAAGCTGTTTATGACTTTTGTTCAAAGGAAAGCTGCAAAATGAGATGGATTTGTATAAATAATTTTGCCGATTTACATCTGTATTGGTTTATGGTCATGGGTTGCAAATAAGAACTTTTATCAAGTGGGGTTTGAATTTACGAATACAAAGCATGATTTATGGAAACAAGGAAATCATTTGTCAGGCAACAAATTATGGAATTATAAATATGAATCTACTGGAGCAGCAGGGAATACTATTTTTATGAAATTAACCACAGCTTGGCAAAAAGCAACAGGAGGAAGACATTGGGATGGAAGGACAAAATAGAATAATTTTTGGTATATTTCTTAGTTTTGTGTCAATTTGTATTTCATGTAAACAAGACAAGAAGATAACTATAAACAGAGAATATAGTAATATGGAAAGTGTAATTTATAATTTACCTTGTATTGGCTCTGTTTTACAAGTGAAGTGTGGAACAAAAGAGTCTATGAAGCTTGTAAATGTAAGAGATTATATGGAACTCGTTAAGCGGAATGAAAAGATAAAAGAGTGGCTTTCTGGGATGAATGAAGATGAACTTTCTGTTTATACTATAAATAATAATGTAGTCAAATATCTTATACTATCTTCTACTATGATTGATGCAACAGGGCTTGCTACGAATTTCTATCATTGGTTATTTATCGATATTACAAATGAAAAGGTGTTGGAAGAAACTTTAAGTTTGTCGAAAGATAGAAGAAGTTGTTTTGTTGAAGATAACATAATTCACTTTATTGTTTTTAAATATGGAGACGAGTTTTATCATGGTAACCGTGATTATCTGAATTTACCAATAACTACTGTTGAATACATTTGGGATGGTAATAAATTAGAGAAAATATCTTCAATGAATTTGATATGTTCAGAAGAAAGGTAATCTGTAGATAAAAGAAGAAGCCGCTTTCCCTAACGAAGCGGCTTCTTTCCCCAAAAAGACATGCAAATAAGCTGACACATACAAAAAAACTATACTAAACGGCAATCTTAATATCTCCTTTTTTACCACAATATCGCTTGCATTGCTGGCAGATATCATACCCCAACATAGCTCCTAAGATAAAATCTTCTTCAGGAGTCAGTTTATTGAGCGGACGGATGATGATATGGCGGATAGCCTCCATACACTCCGGTTTACCAAAGAACAGGTTGATTTTGTTTGGCCCTACTTTCTGAATCATATAACTGATGTTTTGATTCTCCAGTCGGCGCACTGCAAATTCTTCATATTCACGATTCATGGTATAGAGTACCATGTTGCGTACTCCTTTCTTAAATTCATAAATGTGATTCAGGAAAATTCTTACCTCTCCGGGGATTGTTCTTTCAGTGGCCATAATGCAAGTATATATAATAAAAAGTATTAGTTAATTTCTTTTTTGAGTATTTCCACCCATTGAGCAATGCGTTCGTCTGTCTGGCCGTCTTCGTTCACTTCATCAATAGGGAGCCCCATAAATTTGCCGTTCACTACTGCTACGGATGAATCGAAAGTATACCCTACAGTGTCTACTGCACCAACAAATGTACAACCACTGGCTTTCAGATCTTCATACAAGATACCGATTCCATCGCAGAAGCTGTCGGCGTATGAATCGGAATCACCACAGCCAAATAGTGCTACAAACTTATGCGTCAGGTCTGCTTTCTTCAAAATTTTAATGCCATCATACCAGTCGTCCTGCAATTCGCCTACGCCCCAGGTTGAAGTACCCAATACCAATACACCATATTCTTTTACCAGCGCATCAGTCAATGCTGAAACATCATGAATATCTCCCTGAGGAACATTCAACTTCTCTGCAATGCGATGGGCCACGTCTTCTGTGGTTCCTGTAGTAGAACCGTAAAATACACCAATTTTATTCATTTTCAATTTCTGTTTTATTATGATGGTGCAAAGGTAAGGTAGCCGGATGATATAGGAAATCCCCATTTATAATGGAATAACACGTTGGTACTCATTATAAATGGGGATGTAGCTATTGGTTATTAATAAGTGTGTGAAGCCAGATGCTTTTACACCTTAATTATATTAATGATGAAACAGACGGATACCCGTAAATGCCATGGCAATGTTATACTTATCACAAGTTTCAATCACATGATCGTCGCGTACTGAACCTCCCGGTTGTGCAATATAACTTACACCACTTTTGTGTGCACGCTCAATATTGTCACCAAAAGGGAAGAAGGCATCTGAACCCAATGCTACTCCGGTTAGCGTATCCAGCCACTCACGCTTTTCTTCGCGGGTCAGTACTTCCGGCTTTTCGGTGAAGAATTGTTCCCAACTGCCGTCTGCCAATACATCCATATAATCTTCAGAGATGTAAATGTCTATTGTATTGTCGCGGTCGGCACGGCGTATTTTATCTTTCCAGGGGAGGTTCATTACTTTCGGATGTTGACGTAGATACCAGATGTCAGCCTTATTTCCGGCAAGGCGGGTGCAATGGATACGTGACTGTTGTCCGGCACCAATACCGATAGCCTGTCCGTCTTTGGCATAGCATACGGAGTTGGACTGTGTATACTTTAATGTAATGAGGGCAATAAGCAGATCGCGTTTGGCATCGGCAGGAATCTCCTGATTCCGGGTCGGCATCTCTTTGAGCAGAGATTCGTCTATTTTCAATTCATTGCGTCCTTGTTCAAAAGTGATACCGAAAACATCCTTATGCTCGATAGGAGCAGGGCGGTATGCCGGGTCTATTTTTATAACATTGTAAGTACCTTTGCGTTTGTTACGAAGAATTTCCAGTGCTTCGGGTGTGTAATCAGGCGCTATAACCCCATCGGATACTTCGCGATTGATAAGACGTGCCGTCTCTTCATCACACGTGTCAGAAAGAGCAATGAAATCACCATAAGATGACATACGGTCTGCACCACGGGCACGGGCATAAGCAGTAGCCAGCGGAGAAAGTGGAAGATCGTCTGCAAAGTAAATCTTCTTTAGCGTCTCATTCATTTCTACCGCTACGGCAGCACCTGCCGGGCTGACATGCTTGAAGGAAGCGGCAGCCGGAAGTCCGGTAGCTTCTTTCAGCTCTTTTACTAATTGCCAGCTGTTGAATGCATCCAGTAAATTGATAAATCCGGGACGTCCGTTTAATACTTCGATGGGCAGTTCTCCGTCTTTCATGAAGATACGGGCAGGCTTCTGGTTAGGATTGCAGCCGTATTTCAGTTCTAATTCTTTTGCCATGATTTATAATTAAAAATTAAAGATTGAAAATTAAAAGACCGGTGTTGTAGCTTGATAAATTCTTTCTGATTATGAGCCTTATTACAGGCTTGTATGAACTTTACCGTCAAGGTTTCTTCCCGGACTAACGTCGCAAAGATAAGCATTTTAATTTTTAATTATTAATTTTTAAATCCCCAAAATACCTATAAATGGGGATTGCGTGCACGAAAAAATATCCGTTCCTTTGTACGCGTAATATAAAAATAGGTATAAATGGACAGATTACAAAAATATAAATCCTCCGATAAGATGATTGATCTTATCAGTGATAATTACTCTCTGTTACAGGTTATGAGCCGTTTTGGGTTGTCTTTGGGCTTTGGAGACAAAACGGTAAAAGAAGTTTGCGAGATGAATGGAGTCGATTGTCCGACGTTTCTTGCGGTAGTGAATTTTATGGCCGAGGGATTTTCGCGTATGGATGGTAAAACAGATGGTCTGTCTATTCCGGCATTGGTTGACTACTTGCGGCAGGCTCATATTTATTTTTTGGAGTTCTGTCTGCCTGCTATACGGCGCAAACTACTGGAAGCTATTGATTGTTCAGAGAACGATGTATCTTTTCTTATTCTTAAATTCTTCGACGAATATATGCGGGAAGTACGCAAACACATGGAGTATGAGGAGAGAACGGTGTTTAAGTATGTAGATGCGCTGCTTGAGAATAACGCACCAAAGAATTATCAAATCAGTACATTCTCCAAACACCATGATCAGGTAGGAGAGAAGTTGACTGAACTTAAAAATATTATTATTAAATACTGTCCTGCTAAGGCAAACACCAATTTGCTTAATGCTGCATTGTTTGATATATATGCTTGTGAAGAGGGGCTTGAGTCTCATTGTAAAGTAGAAGATTATATTTTTGTTCCTGCTATTCTGAAGTTGGAAAGGAGGATGAATGACAATGAAAAATAACGAAGCAATTCGCATAGCTGTTGCAGAAAATTCTGTGATTATCCGTAGTGGGTTGACACTGGCATTAAAACGTTTGCCTAATCTGAAAGTCCAGCCGGTAGAACTTCTTTCTGTTGAAGCATTACACGACTGTCTGCGTACGCAGTATCCCGATATATTGGTAGTAAACCCAACATTTGGTGACTATTTTGATGTAGTGCGATTTCGTGAAGAAACGACTGGAAAAGGAATTCGGGTGGTGGCACTGGTAAGTTCGTTTATTGATGCAAACCTGCTAAGTAAATACGACGATTCCATCTCTATTTTTGATGACCTGGAGACACTTTCCAACAAGATAACCCGTTTGGAGAATATTGAGCCTGATATAGAGGAAGACGGACAGGAGACACTAAGTCAGCGGGAGAAAGAAATTGTGGTATGTGTAGTGAAGGGGATGACAAACAAAGAGATAGCCGAAAAACTGTTTCTTTCTATCCATACTGTAATCACTCACAGAAGAAATATCAGTAAAAAGCTGCAAATACACAGTGCTGCCGGTTTGACTATCTATGCTATTGTAAATAAGCTGGTTGAACTGAGTGATGTGAAAGATTTATAGCTTTAAAAAGTGTTATAAAACGCAAAACCGTTTGCGCACACGGAAAAAAGCTGTATCTTTGCAGTGCAATTGAGAAATTGTTATTAGTTTAAAAGGTAAAAATAAGAAATTAAGGTATTAGAATTTAAGGTATAAACAAAGCTTCAATAGGTACAAATAAAAGGTAAAAGATTAATAAGGATAACAATAGAATAATAGGTAATTGAAGTTTTTTTAGGTAAGAAAGAAGATTGTAATTCAGGAAAAAAGAGGAAAACAAAAGAAAAGCCTTATGGCTTTTCTTATCAGAGGCGAGGAATTCTTTAAAAGAATTTGCTCGTTTTTTTATTTTATTATTTCGATGTAAGGTGCTGATAATCAATTAAAATAAGAATGTACACTTTGGTCATGCAAGAGTGTACATCTTTATATAACAAGAGTGTACACTCTTGCATGACAAAAATGTACACTCTTATGTTTCTTTATTAATTTTCTCGATTCCTACTTGTATATCAACTTGTTTTCTACCCCGTCGCCAAATAGATTATCACCCAATGTTGTAATTTTATCTCCTGTAGCTACCACATGCCGTAGATTATCACATCCCATAAATGCACCGAATTCAATAGCGGTTACACTGGCGGGTAACTCTACCGTACCACATAATCTGCCGCAATTGCTAAATACACGTTGGCCGATCACCTTTAGTCCGTGGGGCAATTTTATACGAAGCAAATATTTTTTTTGAGAGAATGTAAAATCCGGAATAGAAGTTGCATTTGTTTTTGCAATATCTACAGCAACGAGGTTGGGCATGTAGTCTCTGATTAGTTTGAAGTCGTTGTTGTCCAATTTACCTTCAATTGTGAGGAAGTTGATATCTTTGGGCTGTAAGCCTGCCTTTTGTATTTCACTCTCCAGACTACTCATTGCACCCACTTGCAAAGTAGCTTCCTGTGGTTCTCCTTCGATGAAGGCAAATGATTTCCAGTTATCCTTTATTTTGTATCCGTCGCTGCTACCTAATGGGACGAAAATGGCAGTAATACTGTCTGCCAACCCTTCCGGAAGGAGATTGGGCGGCGTTTTCTTTCTGATCTGGCAAATAGCAAGATTACTGCAACCCTTAAAAGCAGCATCTTCGATGTTCTTGATCTTTTCTGAAAGAACCACTTTTTTCAATGACATCTTTCCTTGAGGTTGTCCGTTTACTACCTGGCAGAATGCATATGCAGGAATAAAGTTGGGCATATATACATAGAATTTGTCGGGATGTGTTCCGGCTTTTCCTGTATACATTTTGATCTCTGCATTTGAGATATCGAGTACTTCTAAGTTTTTAAATTCATCCCGCAGGTGTCTGAAGTCTTCTGCATTGATTTTTCCTGTCAGTGTAAGATGAGTAACACTGTTTGCTTCGTCTTCGGTCATCATTGAAATCAATGTTCCTGCTTTGGATACAAAATACTGCTTTTTAATAGGTTGCGCCATAATTCCCGGGGTCGTTGCAGCCAGGAACAGACCTATAAATAAATGTTTTATTTTCATGAGTGAGCTTTTATTTAGACAAATATACAGAAAAAAGAGAGAACAAGCCTCTCTTTTTGTTTTTTATAGTTATTTTTGCTTCCGGCTTAACAATTAATAATGCGGCAGTGGGCATAGTTTTACTATAAGGCTATATGATTGTGGCATACTCTAAAGTAAATTATTATATATGGAACAAGAAAATGTTATCCGCCAGGAAAATCCCAGGACAGGGGTTCACGTACTTATCAGTCTGTCTGTTTATATAGGATTATATTTCTTTCTTTCCATGGTGCTTTCTGTGGCTGCTTATCTTGGTTTGGGGCTTTCGGGGGTACATGGATCGTATACACTGTCCCAATATGCAGTTATCCAGACAGCCAGTTTGTTGGCCAGTGTTCTTCCTGCTTTGTTTGTTCTTAAATATTGCGATTATCGCCCGTTTTCTGATTTAGGACTTAGTATCCGGGGGCGTTGGAAAGACTTCTTGTATGGATTGTTGGTGGCTGTACTCCTGTATGGTATTGGATTCGGACTTTCATTAGCATTGGGAGAGGTCAGGATTATGGGAGTTCATTTTAGCTTTACCAATCTGGCGGGGAGTTTCGGTGTCTGTATTCTTATTGCCCTTACAGAAGAAATAATGATTCGTGGCTATGTTTTGGGACGGTTGCTGCGGACGAGGCTTAACAAATTCCTTTCGTTGCTGATTTCGTCTGTGTTATTTTCTCTGATGCATCTTTTCAATCCGAATGTAGCTTTTCTTCCCATGCTGAATCTTGTGTTGGCTGGCTGTCTGCTTGGAGCTGCTTTTCTCTATACCCGTAATCTCTGGTTCCCGATTTCGTTACATCTGTTCTGGAATTGGTTACAAGGTCCTGTGTTGGGGTATAAAGTAAGCGGGATTGAGCTTTGTCCACCAATGTTACAGTTGCAACTGCCAGAGAATACCATTTTGAACGGCGGTACTTTTGGCTTTGAGGGATCTATCATCTGTACGATACTGATGATTGTACTGACGGGAAGTATTATCTGGTACTTTGAAAGAAGAAAATGCAGATAAATAGGTTCTCTTACTTATAAAATTACGTATTTAACGCAGTGTTAAATAGGTAATTAACGCACAGTTAAAATGCATAGTTTATATGGATAAAGTACGTACTTTAATGGTGTAGATATATAAATGTTAAATACACATTATTAGGTTGTAAATAGACATTTCTTATCAGTCTTGCTATCTTATTCTGCTATCAGTCTCATTTTTATTTTCTATCTTTGTCACCCCCCTTTGCATACTGGCAGTGTGCTTAAGGATTAGATTGTAAATAAATAGAATTTAAATAGTAAATATAAAGATGGCTGAACAACCCAAAAGAACTCCACGTAATACCAAATCCAAAACTCCGCAACCTATAACTGATTACGGACGTATTCAGCCTCAGGCACCGGAACTGGAAGAGGCTGTACTGGGTGCTTTGATGATCGAGAAAGATGCTTATTCTTTGGTGAGTGAAATACTTCGTCCGGAATCATTCTACGAACATCGTCATCAGTTGATCTATGCTGCTATAACCGATCTGGCAGTCAACCAGCAGCCGGTGGATATTCTCACGGTAAAAGAACAACTTGCCAAACGGGGTGATTTGAAAGAAGTAGGTGGTCCGTTTTACATCACACAGCTGAGTAGTAAAGTGGCCTCTTCGGCGCATATTGAATATCACGCCCGCATTATTGCGCAAAAGTACCTGGCACGCGAACTTATTACTTTTACCAGTGGCATTCAAAGTAAAGCGTTTGACGAAACGCTCGACGTGGATGACTTGATGCAGGAAGCCGAAGGAAAGCTTTTTGAAATCTCGCAGCGGAATATGAAAAAGGACTATACGCAGATCAATCCGGTGATTAGTGAAGCGTATCAGTTGATCCAGAAAGCTGCTGCCCGTGCCGATGGATTAAGTGGTTTGGAAAGTGGTTTCACTAAACTGGATAAGATGACTTCCGGTTGGCAGAATTCCGACCTCATTATTATTGCTGCCCGTCCGGCTATGGGTAAAACGGCTTTTGTGCTTTCCATGGCTAAGAACATAGCTGTCAATTTCCGTAATCCAGTTGCATTGTTTTCGCTTGAAATGAGCAATGTACAGTTGGTGAACCGTCTTATCTCCAATGTGTGCGAAATACCCAGTGAAAAGATCAAGAGCGGACAGCTTGCTGCATATGAGTGGCAACAGTTGGACTATAAACTGAAAGACCTGATCGACGCACCGCTTTATGTAGATGATACGCCTTCTCTATCCGTGTTTGAGCTTCGTACAAAGGCACGCCGTCTGGTACGTGAGCATGGTGTAAGAATCATTATTATTGACTACCTTCAGCTGATGAATGCCAGTGGTATGGCTTTTGGTAGCCGTCAGGAAGAGGTTAGTACTATCTCTCGTTCGCTCAAAGGGCTTGCCAAAGAGTTGAACATTCCTATTATTGCTCTGTCACAGTTGAATCGTGGTGTAGAAAATCGTGAGGGTATTGAAGGAAAACGTCCTCAGTTGAGTGACCTTCGTGAATCCGGAGCCATTGAGCAGGATGCCGATATGGTATGTTTTATTCACCGTCCGGAGTATTACAAAATATTTCAGGACGATCATGGAAATGATCTTCGTGGTATGGCCGAAATAATTATTGCAAAGCATCGTAATGGTGCTGTGGGTGATGTTCTGTTGCGATTTAAAGGTGAATATACTCGTTTCCAGAATCCGGATGATGATATGGTAATACCTGTGCCCGATGCAGGGGCGATGCCTGTACTTGGCTCACGTATGAATAGTAGCTCCGGTAATGTTCCGCCGCCTGTACCCGATTTTGCTCCACAAAGTGCCAATCCGTTTGGTGGAGGAGATGAAGGACCTTTGCCTTTCTGATTAGTAAGTTTTTGAGAATGTAATAAACGCATTGGAATCATTGAATTTCAATGCGTTTATTACATTTTTTTATTATTTTCGGTTTCTATTGATTTGTAGGGAAACACAAAAGATTTTTTATTATTTTGTAAAATAAAGCGGTGGTTGATAAAAATAATGTATCTTTGCAACGCCTAAAACAAAAAACTGTAAAAAGAATGAAACCAAGATTTTTTCATCGATACCTTTCCTCAAAGGTGTTGCCTATTTGGACTATTCTGTTGATTGATGTCTTTATTATTGTATCTTCGTGTATGTTGTCATATGCGCTCCGTTATGATTTTCGTAGTATTTTTTTAGACTCTTCTACTATTGATAAGACTATTCTCTGGACAGTAATTGTTAATCTGGTATTTTTCCGGGTATTTCGTACGTATTCCAATGTACTGCGTTTCTCTTCATTTGTTGATATTATGCGCATTTTCGTATCCCTCACCGTATCATATGGGACGTTGATGGTTACGAGTGTTCTTCTGGATACATATTTCAATGTAAAGATAGCTCCGGTAAGTGTGTTGTTTATGGCGTATGTCATAAATTTTGCTCTGATGGCTTGTTCGCGCATTGTGGTTAAAATGTTTTTTGAAATCATTAATTTTGACCGTAGCCAGACAGTTAATGTATTTATTTATGGTGCAAAAGAAGTAGGTGTAAATATAGCCAAGTCACTTCGTGTGAATTTACGTAATCATTATCGTTTGCGTGGTTTTATTGCCGACGAACCGGAATTGATTGATAAGATTATGATGGGAGTGAAGGTGTATCCCAATGATGATACGCTGATTGAGAGGTTGGAGGATCGCGATGTGAACACCATTATCATTTCTCCGGCTAAGATGGATCAGTTGAAGAAAACGGATATAGCAGATCGTTTGTTGGCTCATAATATAAAACTACTTACTGCACCTCCTTTGAGTGAGTGGGGTGGACAGCCTTTGAATCGTACTCAGTTGAAGGAAATCCAGATTGAAGACCTTTTGCAACGCGAACCGATTGAAGTGGATATTCATAAGATTGCTTCTCATCTTGAAGGAAAAAGGGTGATGATTACCGGTGCAGCCGGTTCTATCGGTAGTGAGATAATGCGTCAGGTAGCTTCTTTTAATCCTTATAAACTTATTCTGGTAGATCAGGCAGAGACACCATTGCATGATATTCGTCTTGAATTGCAGGATCGATGGAGAGATATTGATGCTGAGACAATCGTAGCAGATATTTCTAATCCGACCCGTATTGAAGCTATTTTCCGTGAATATAAGCCTCAATATATATTCCATGCAGCTGCCTACAAACATGTGCCAATGATGGAGGATAATGTGTCCGAGTCTATTCAGGTAAACGTAGCAGGTACACGTATTTTAGCTGATTTTGCTGTAAAATACGGTGCAGAGAAGTTTGTGATGATCTCTACTGATAAGGCTGTAAATCCAACGAATGTGATGGGATGTTCCAAACGTATTTGTGAGATTTATGTGCAGTCTTTAGCTAAGAAATTACAGGAAAAAGGAGAGGGAACCGTACAATTTATCACTACTCGTTTTGGAAATGTATTAGGCTCTAATGGCTCTGTTATTCCTCGTTTTCGTGATCAGATTCAGCGCGGAGGTCCTGTAACTGTGACTCACCCTGAAATTATTCGTTATTTTATGACTATTCCTGAAGCTTGTAGATTGGTACTTGAAGCCGGAAGTATGGGAAATGGCGGGGAGATTTATATCTTCGACATGGGCAAACCGGTTAAGATTGTTGATTTGGCTAAGCGTATGATTAGTCTTTCGGGGCGTACAGATGTAAAAATAGAGTTTACCGGATTACGGCATGGAGAAAAGTTATATGAGGAACTTTTGAACGTGAAGGAGTTGACAAAACCTACCTATCACGATAAGATTATGATTGCTACCGTCCGCGAGTATGATTATGATGAAGTAAAAGAGCGTATCCAGAATTTAATTGAAATGAGTTATACGTACGATCAGATGAAGATTGTAGCAGCAATGAAGGATATTGTTCCCGAATTTGTAAGTAAGAACTCTTGTTTTGAAGCGTTGGATAAGAAGGATTAATAGAGATATAAAAGATAAAAAAATGGCTGCGATGTATTTCATAACGCAGCCATTTTTTTATCTTTTATTTGTTGGAGAAGTATTTCAAGAATTGAGTACGTTCCCACATATTGATGCCTTGCACATCTTTTGCATTTAATTTTCCCTTAAACTGTGCAATACTTTTAAACCCTTTCTGTTCCATCCATGTGGCCAGGAAACGGGTCATTTCTCCAATATACATGTTGGTATTTTGGTAGATTGTACTACATACTTCTACAGCTGATGCTCCTGCCAGAATCGCCTTTACTACAGCTGCAGGTTTGTGTACCCCTCCGGATGCTGCGTAATCGATCTTATCAACCATTGAAGAAGCAATTCCTACCCAACGAAGTGTTTTGGATAAGTCGGAAGCACTACTGAATACATTTCCGGAGATATGTTCCATCTTTTCAATATCAATATCCGGCTGGTAAAAACGGTTGAACAATACAACTGCTGCTGCGCCGTTAGCATAAAGTTGGTCAATGAGCGCCACAGGATTGGTCAGGTTATCACCCAGTTTCATGATTACAGGAATCTTAACGACTTTTTTAATATGACTCAGAATATCAATATGGCGTTGTTCAAACGAGCCATATTTATATTGAATATCCGATTGCACAGCGAGGATATTGATTTCCAGTGCATCAGCACCGGCTTCTTCCATCTGCTTTGCAAAATCAATCCATTCAGTATCTGTATAACAGTTGATACTTGCGATGATTGGAATATCACATACTCTCTTACTTTCTTTGATCAGTTCCAGATATTCGGCCAGTTTATGTTCTCTGATATAATCAGCCAGATAATCATTACCTTCAGAATAAGTGGGGTCTTTAAGTTGATCAGCTTCAATGAGTATCTGCTCCTCAAAAAGTGATTTCAATACGATGGCTCCGGCTCCTGCTTCGGCCAACTTTTTGTTTTTCCCGGCACTATTGGTTAGTCCCGAACTGCTAATGATAATGGGATTCTTAAGTTGAAGCCCGGCAAAAGTAGTTTTTAAATCGGTCATAGTAGATAATTTTAAATGTTATAGTCTCTTTCTCCAAAAATCTTGCTTCCTATCCGTACAAGCGTACTTTCTTCGGCAATAGCCTGAGGATAATCATGTGACATACCCATAGATAGTTCACAAAAAGTGTCTGAATGAGAGAAATAAGTAGCTTTCAATTCTTTGAAAAGGCTATTTAAAGAACAGAATTCCCGGTCTATTTGTTCAACATCATCAGTGTTGCTGGCCATACCCATAAGTCCGCATATCTGTACGTTTTTCAGTTCTTTCCATGTTCCGGCAGACAACATCTCCCTGCATTCTTCAGCGCTGAAACCAAATTTTGTTTCCTCTTGTGCTATATGCAATTGCAACAGACACTTAATAGTACGCTCAACTTTGGCAGCTTGTTTATTTACTTCTACAAGTAGTTTGTATGAATCGATTCCATGAATCATGGCTACATAAGGAGCCATATATTTAATTTTGTTCGTTTGCAAGTGTCCGATGAAATGCCATTCAATATCCTTGGGCAAACTCTCGTGTTTGGCAGTCATCTCTTGCACCTTGCTTTCTCCGAAAATACGCTGTCCCGCATTATATGCTTCTTCTATCGCTTCATTGGGATGGAATTTCGAAACAGCAACCAGCCGGACCCTTGGAGGAAGTTCGGTCAGTACTTCTCTTAGATTCTCCGCAACACTCATATTGTTGATTTATAAATTATGTTTTTTGAATCATGATTTATGAAAAATTTCATTGTAAGTATCCTAATTAAATGATCGTATCATTGAAACACAGATTATCGTAAATTCACGCAAAGAATATCGTCTCTCAAATACGGCAAGCCTTCTAAATCTGCAAAAATCTACGATCATTTGTGTTTCAATAAAACGCTGTCATAGTATGAATTAAATTTGAAGTACTATTTATGAAATTCATAAATCATAATTCAACACTCAATTAAACTTCCGGTTTGTCATTAGGTCCTGCACTGTATGGATATACGTCCATAATGGCAGTCTCGGCTACAGAACCAATTTGGTAATCAGCCATTGTACCTTTCATTCCTTCATCCAGTTTTTTCACAGCATCACGCAAATCAGATGCCTGCACTAATACTTGTGTGGATGTTTTTTTCTCAGCACCACTTTTTTCGTCCAGAGTGACAAAGATGAGTTTGCATTTGAACCAGCGGTCTGCCGATTCCTCTTCACTGGGAAATAGTTCACTGTAATTGGCGCGTTTGATATCTGAAACGGTGAATTCTCCTGTGATGAATGGAGTCATCTCCTCAATAATGCGTGCTTCTGCTTCTGTAAAGCTGAGTGCATCTACCAAATAAGGTTCGGTTACTTTTTTGTTCATTCCGTTTTCCATTAGTTTTTCGTAACGGATTTTGCACTCAAACCAGGTATGCATTGCCATATTTTTCTTCTTTTTATTTAGTTAATATATTATTTTTCTGCCATTTATCTTTCCAATAGGGCTAAATGGTCTACAAAGATAATTCAAAAAACATCTTTCTGCATCTATAAACAAAAGAATTTATCATAAATGAAACAGGTTTTAGAGTCTTTTTTCAGAATGAACTTACCTACTCAATTACACATCTCACTGAATATCCGCAATAATCTGAGTAGGCTGCTCCTTTAATTTCATGCGTGTCATACCTCAGAAGAATACCGTTTTCTGCTACTGCTTTCTGGGTGGCTCCCATATTCCAATAAGCAGTATATTTTCCGGCAAATTGATAGATACTGGAATCGTTCTCTTTTACTTTAGTAAAGATGCCGGTGGCAATAGCATTGAATCCTGTTGCATTGGAAGGTACGGACTCGGACTTTTCCCATAAATCATTTCCTTTCAGAACAGCCCCGTCTCCTTCGATGTATGTTTTTAATAGCTGCCAGGCTTCATTATCGGCTATTTTCCATCCTTTTGGAGCTAACTTTCCGGTGATAACAGCTGCTTTATTATAGAAAATAAATGTGGATTCTTTGAAATATCCGGCAGAGCTTTTAGAATAATTGGAAGTTGTTTTTAAGGTAATTTTCTTTCCGTCATTGTATAATGTTGTCCGGAGATTTTTTCTGGTCCAATATTGAGTTCCGATTTTTACAATGGGATACGTGATTATTTCACTTCCTCTGACGTCGGACAATATCTTCTTTTTAAAAGATAGTAACACTGGATTGATGGGAGGTGCAAATGCAATTGATAAATCGGAAGTGATATAGAAGGAAGAGATTGGATTCTGGTTGCCGGGAGTGTAACTTAATGTGTTTGTATCACCTTGCCACATCACTTTACCACCATGTATTGCCTTATCATCACTGATTATCTGAAGTACGGTTCCTTCTGTCCAGTCACTTTTTCCATCTTTTACAGGATAGATAACAATCGCTTGTGCATGTATTTCGGAAGCAGATAAATATTCTTTGCAAACCTCTGCTACTATTTTTCCATCAAAGGTGATGTTGTATACAGAACTCTGTTCGAAATCAAAATCGCTAATTGAGATACATGTCTTTTCTACCTTTTCAACGGGAGTGATCTCACTTTTGTTTCCTTCTTTCCAGTCATTAATATCTGGTATTATTCCACTTATTCCTTGTTGCGGATTGTAGAGTATTGTGAGCTCACAGGAAGTACCGTTTCCTAACTCATAATTCTCAGTTAGCTGACATTCATAATGTTTAGAATCTACAGATAGCGTGAGTATCTCTGTTCCTGCTGCTATTGTTTGTGGAATTAGTATACTCCTTTTCCCAATTAGCGCCTCATTGTCGATTTCCCATTCGCCATTTGGAAGAATATTCTGAATGTTACTAAGCAATGAAAATTCTTTTGTCTCTATGTTATATTTGGCCTGTGTGAAAACGTCGTTAATGCGAACCGAGGGGTTACTTTTTTTTAGTACATTTATATCATATCCTTCTGTTGGCTTGATTCTGATAGTCAGTTGGCATAGTTGGTGTATATGAGGCAATTCTATATTTTTTTTACCCGAAGTGACATTGCTAACTTGTGCGGTCATAAAATCAGAATTGTTATAGCCAACAGTTGAACTCTGATCTGTACATACAGTTAGATCTATCGTATTTTCCCCTTCTGTAATGCCAGTTTCCTGATAGGGGTAATAACTAATGAAATTGCATTTTATCTTTTCTGCCGGATAATATATTTCTTCATCAGGAACAAATCCTGAGGTTGTACAATTGAAACGTTTGTTTGATACATAACGCTCTTTACTCAAAGTCGCAGGCGATACCAGGACATATATTCCAATAGCTTCATTACACTCTTTTTGGTAAATTTGAGTATGGAGTGTTTTTGCTGATATTTTTATAGGAACATCGCCGGGAGTAATAGAAGTATTTTCTTTTTCTTCTTCTCCGATGCTGTTGACACACGAACAGGCTATCAAAGCACTTAATGCAATGATGCCTGTACGAATTATTGTCTGGATATAGATATTCATATGTGTTACTCTTTTAGGCAACGTATGGAATAGGCACAGTAATCGGAGTTTTTGAATTCTCCTGTGTTATTTAGTTTATAGCTGAGAGCAAAACTTGTATTATTAGGGGATGATTGGGCTTCTTGTAATGTCCAATAACCGACATATTTTTGAAAAAAGTTGTGATCACTTTCGTCTTTTTTGTCGTTTTTTGTATATGTTCCTACCGGCTTTCCGTTAAATCCGGTTTTATTATTGGCTTTATCTGCTCCTTCTTCTATTGTCCATACACCCGATTTCAATGTCGCTGCTTCATTTTTTATGTAGTTCTTTAATTTCTCCCATTCTGTGGTATCTGGTATTTTCCAACCTTGTGGAGCTATTTTGCCTGTGATGATAACTGCCTGATTATAGAAGTAATTAGAATTATTTAGATAATAACCCGCTGTTGTCTTTGAGAGATTTGTTGTATTATTGGTAATAGCAGTCGCATCATTATACTTAGTAGTCTTCAGATTCTCCTGCATCCAGTATTGGGTACCTATTTTTACAATTGGATAAATATTTGTTTCGGCACCTCTGATATCTGTTAACATGCTTTCTTTGGCTTGAATTAGTTGTACGTCTTCACTTTTTTCAAAGATTATGTTTCCATCTTTGTCTGCATAAATTTGTTCTATTGGAGCTTTGTCTCCGGTTATGTAGGTAAATGAATTATTGGTTTTGTCCCAGTTGATATTTCCTCCATGTATACTTTGAGTTTCACCCAGTATTTGCAGTACAGTTCCTTTGTTTGAATTGTTTGTAGGATATAAAACAATAGCTTGCGCATCGATATTATCACCTAACAGGTATTCTTTGCAGATCTCTCCGATTACTATATCCGAAGAAGTTATCAGGTTGTATATACCGGTTTTCTCAAAGTTTAAATCAGAGATAGTTATCGAGCTGTTATCTACTTTTTCTTCAAGGTCTGTACTGCTACTGCTTCCTGGTTTCCAATCGCTTATGGATGTCGTGATGCCTCCTATTCCTACCCTTGAATCATATCTGAGTAAGAGTTCGCAGCCAACTTCACTTTCTAAAATAAGATCCGTTGGCATGGATGCGCAATAAACTTTGTTGTTAACCCGCAATGTTAATTCGCAATCGGGCGTTATAGGTTGCGGTATTAAAATGACTTTTTTTCCGGTAAGTTGATGACTTTCCTCGTCTATTTCCCATTTTCCGTTTGGGATAATGCTTTGTGGGGTATTGAATGCGCTGAATAATTCTGTATCCATGTTATATGTAGCTTTTGTATTCAGATTACTGATACTGATAGATGCATTCTGTTGTAGCTCATTGATATTTTCTTCTTCGTAAACTTGTAGAATGATATTTAACTGGCACAACTTGTGACTATATTGTAAGTTTACTGCCTTCAGGCTTGGGGAGATCCCTGTTGTTTTGGCTACCATAAAATCTGAATTACTATATTCTGTAGTTGAACTTTGGTCGGTGCTGACATTGACGTTTATGTTACTACTTCCTTGTATGATTCCTTCCTCCTGATAAGGGTAATAACTGATGAAATCGCATTTGCCTTCTCCTTTAGGGTAGTATATTTCTTCTTCAGGCGTAAATCCGTCTGATGAATATACAAGGCGCATATTATCTATATGTCTTGATCCGCTTAGATTTTCCGGTTGGGCTAATACGTAAAGTCCGATGGCATTGTCGTTGTCAAATTTGTTATCGGTGATACGTGTGTGAGTCTGGACTTGTAATATTCGTCCGGAAATTGTGATGGGTATATTGCCCGAAGCAGGTAGAGGAGGAGTAGGTTCTTCTAACGGTTGAATATTGTTAACGCAGGAAAAATAGAAAAGAGAGACTACTGCTAACAGACTATGTTTAGCAGTTCTTTTAAGAGTGTTTTTCATATTATTTTATTGTTTTGTTATCCGGTAAATGTAATACAATATATCTGATAAATGAATTTTTATTTAATTGATTTTCAATATATTTTGTAATGTGTTAATGTATAGTGATTTAAAGATAATAATATTTGTATTTGTTTTGTGATTTTATTGATTGTTTGATGCGGTACTGTAGTTGAAACGTAGATTATCGCAAATTCACGCAAAGAATATCATCTCTCAAGTACAACAGGCCTTCTTATTTGCGAAAATCTGCGATCATTTGTTATTAGATCGTTGAATACTGACTCTGAAACCGTTGATTTATAACGGTATGAACGATATCTAACTTTGTGCGAACGAAAACAAAATGGAAATCTGTTTTTTTGAATAAACCCGAAACATTTGAATTCTGACCTGTGTGAACGAGTTGATACATTTGCAATATCGATAAGAAGCATACTCTGTATCCTTTCTTATCTAACTTTATGTATAACTTTATATTTAATTATTATGCAAAGAAAAACAAGATGTCTTTTCGTAGTATTTCTTCTACTTACAAACCTTGTGGTGTATGCACAGAGTATTACGGTGACAGGAAAAGTGGTGGACAGTGACGGTTTGGAAGTCATTGGAGCAAATGTTACTTTAAAAGGAGCACCCGGAGTAGGGGCGATTACCGATCTGGATGGCCATTACAAATTAAAATCCGACAATCCTTCCAAAGATGTATTGGTATTTACTTTTATAGGAATGGATACTCAGGAAGTACCGGTGAAAGGAAGAAGTAAGATTGATGTAACTTTAAGAGCAAGCTCCGTAATGCTTGATGAAGTAGTTGCAATTGGTTATGGTGGAATGGCCCGTAAGGATATTACAGGATCTGTTGTTTCTGTGGATGCGGAAGCTCTTTCTAAAGTACCTGTATCGGACATCACCCAAGCTTTGGCAGGACGCGTCTCCGGAGTAATGGTAACACAGAATGAAGGTGAACCGGGAGCTTCTATTTCTATTCGTGTGCGTGGAGGAATTTCTATTACGCAAAGTAATGAACCACTGTATATTATTAATGGTTTTCCCAGTGAAGATGGTCTTTCGTCTATAGACCCTGCCGATGTTGAATCTATTAATATTCTGAAAGATGCTTCTTCAACAGCTGTTTATGGAGCACGTGGAGCCAATGGAGTGGTAGTGATTACTACCAAAACCGGCAGTAAGAATGATAATAAATTCTCTATTTCTTATGATACTTATGTTGGGTTCTCCAAACTGGCAAGTAAGTTGGATATGCTTTCAACAAAAGAGTATGTGTTTCTGGATTATGAAAGACGAAACTTCTCGGATGAAGATATAGATGCCGGTAATATTAATGGGTTTACCAATTTATATGGTGACTTTGCCGATATTGGAAAGAACTATGCGAATCGTAAAGGAGTAGATTGGCAGGAAGAGGTTTTCGGAGGAACAAAAGTTATGCAGAACCACCGTATAAGCATTGCCGGGGGAACAAAAGAATTACGATATAACATGTCATATGCCTATTTTGATGAAGAAGGGTTGATGAAGGCCAGTGGGAGTAGCAAGCATAACGCTAAACTGAAAGTTGATCATAAACCGAATGACCGGTTGACTGCTTCGGGATCAATCTCATTTGATCATACTACGGTACATGGAATGGGGACTTCCGGTGATAATTATGGCTTTAATAAGATGGGGTCTATTTTATCTTACCGTCCTACTGCCGGTATGTTGGGAGATGATCAACAGTTAATTGATAATGACGACCCATTGTATGACGATGATCAGAATGCAATGCAGAATCCTATTATATCAGCTCTCTCGGAACATAAGAAGAGAGAACAGAGAACTATACAGATTAATGGTAGTCTGAGCTATGAACTTTTGAAGGGACTGACTTTTAAAAATACTACGGGAGCCCGTTTCTCTACCCGTCGTACAGAAACATTTTACGGGGCACTTTCTGCTACTGCCAAACGTTCGAGCATTAATGGTACTTTGCAAAATAATGAACAAGGTAGTTTCTCAACTTCAAATACTTTGACGTATGCAGGAAAGATGAAAAAACACAGTTATGACGTGATGTTGGGACAGGAATATGTGGCACGTTGGAGTCGTTGGTTCAGTGCCAGTGCTTCTAACTTTCCGAATGATGATATCGGTTTGAATGATATGTCGTTGGGAGCTACTCCGGGAACTCCGAAATCATCTTATAATGATGATGACATTCTTTTGTCATTTTTCGGACGTGTGAACTATTCGTATGCAGACAAATATTTATTCTCTGCTTCTATGCGTGCTGACGGTTCTTCAAAGTTCGGTGCCAATAATAAATGGGGTTACTTTCCGGCTGTATCTGCTGCATGGCGTGTGGGTGAGGAAGCATTTGTCAAGAATCTGAATGTGTTTTCTGATTTGAAATTACGTATAGGATATGGTTTGGCTGGTAATAATAGAATTGGTAGCTATGCTTCGTTACCGATTATGGGTAGTAACAATAATTTTTATCCGAATGGAAAAGGAATAACCAATGGGTTTGCTTCTACGCAGATTCCCAATAAGGATCTGAAGTGGGAAGCTAACAAAACATTAAATATCGGTCTTGACTTCGGATTTTTTAATCAGCGTTTAACCATTTCTCCGGAATTTTATATAAACCGTAGTTCCAATCTGCTTTTAAATACAAAGATCCCCACCTCTTCGGGATTTAACACAATGCTTCAGAATATTGGCGAGACTGAAAATAAAGGTATTGATATCAGTATTACTTCTGTTAATATACAGACTAAGGATTTTCAATGGATTACTAATCTGAACTTATCGCATAACGTAAATAAGGTGATCGCCTTAAATGATCAGGATAGTTTTCTGGAAGAAGCTAAATTCGGGTGGAATCAGAATAACTATATCGTTGAGGTAGGAAAATCATTAGGGCGGATTTATGGTTGGAAAACAGTTGGATTATATCAGGTGGACGATTTCAATTATGATCCTGCAACAAAAAAATATACTTTGAAAGAGGGGATTCCTTATAATACGAATAATACTCCACAACCGGGGTACTGGAAGTTTGAGAACGTAGATGATGAAGGGGCAAGCAAAGGGGTTATTGATGATAATGACAGGACAGTCATTGGTGATGCCAATCCTATTTTGTATGGAGGTATGAATAATACGTTCAGTTATAAAGGTTTCGATTTGAGTATTTTCCTTAACTTCAGTTTGGGAGGAGATATTCTGAATGCAACGAAATTGGCTAATACTCTTTCCGGAAGAACAGGAAACACTACAGTACTTGATATTGCCAATTCATCGAACCGTTGGGTAACGATTGGAGAAGATGGTAAAAAGATTACTGATCCCGCTGCATTGTCACGCTTAAATTCAGGCAAGACAGTGGCTTGTTACAGTGATATGCAGGATGGTGATAAGTTTATGCATTCATGGGCCATTGAAGATGGCTCGTTTTTGCGAATCAATAATATTTCACTGGGATATACATTCCCGGCAAGTATGTTGAAGAAAACGAAGGTTATCAAGAAATTACGTTTATATCTGACGGCTAATAATATCCATACCTTTACTAAATACAGCGGATTTGACCCGGAGGTTTCAACAATGGGCAATGGAATTACACGTGGAGTAGACTGGGGAGGATATCCGAGAAGCCGTTCTTTTGTTTGTGGTGGAAGCATTACTTTTTAATAACTGATAATGATGAAAAATAACATGAAAAAATATATAGCAATCTTCTGTCTGATGTCCGGACTGACATCTTGTACTGATCTTTTGACGGAAACTCCTGAATCCTATTATGATTCAACCAATTATTTCGTTTCAGTTCCTAATGCAAATATGGCCGTTGCTGCTGTGTACAACACTTTAGGAGGTATGGGGCATTACGGGCAAGCAGAAATGGCCATACCTACCTCTGATGATATGTATTATGTATCAGGTACTAATACGGATAATTTGCGTCGTGATATATCACATTATATGGTTTCAACAAATAATCAGTGGATAGAATCTACATGGAATGCAAAATATCAGGGACTCGACAGAGCGAATTTTGCATTGGATGGAATTCGCTCTATGAAAGAATATGCTACAGGTAATGAAACATTGAAAAAGTATGAAGGTGAACTTTGTTTCCTCCGTGCTTTTATAGCTTTGCAGTTGGTAAGAAACTGGGGAGATGTTCCGTATAAAACAACTTATACTGCTTCAGTTAGTGATGCTTATTCTCCTCGTGTAGACCGTGAATTAATCTATGATCAGATTATGTCGGATCTGGAAATAGCCAGAACTCAACTTCCATGGGCTGATGCAAATACAAGTCCGGAACGGGCAACTCAGGGGGCTGCCAGAGCTTTAACTATGAGAGCGTTATTGCAAAGAGCCGGATATAGCCTGAAAGCAGATGCTAAGCTCTCACGTCCGTCTGAAGCTAAAAGAAAAGAGTATTTCAATGCAATCCTGACAGAATGGGAGGCTTTCAAAAAGAGTGGTTTCCATAATTTCTATTCCGGAGGATATGAACAAGCCTGGAAAAACTACTGTCAGAATGTAGATGAACCGGTAGAGACGCTTTGGGAAATAGCATTCTATACTCCTGACGGAAAAGCTCCCGGTGCAGGTATGTGGGGTACTTACATTGGTCCGTCAACAGATCAGGCCAGTATTTACGGACGTGCTAATTCCTTTTTTGTAGTCCTTCCTACCTGGGCTTCCTTCTATGACGAGAATGATATTCGTCTGGATGTAAATATATGTCAATATAAAATTGATAATAAGAGTCAGAAAGTATATAATATTAAGCCTTACGATCCGAAGAAACCAGCTACAAGTCCGGATACCCCTTCCAATAAATTCTATTATCCGGGCAAGTGGAGAAGAGAATGGATTGGGGTAGGTATGTCTAAAGATCCTAATAATACGGATGTAGATTATGCGGTTTTGCGTTATCCGGATGTAGTATTAATGGTAGCTGAAGCTATGAATGAATTGGATAGGACAGATGAGGCTGTTGAACTGTTAAATATGGTTAGAAAGCGTGCCGGTATAACGGAACTGAAAAAAGATTTCTCTAATTATGCTATGATTTATAAAGCACCGAAAGTGATTGATCTTGACTTCATTGATGATTCTACTCCTGCGGGCAAGTTCAGAACTGCCTTGTATTGGGAAAGAGGTTTTGAACTGTGTTATGAAGGTACTCGCAAATATGACCTGATTCGCTGGGGTATTTTGAAAGAATCATTGGAGAACATGTATGCGTATATGAAGTCGACCGAAAAATTTCCTGATGGTGATCCGAAGAAATATAAATATGCATTGAATGCTTTTCCGGCAGGTAAAGGAGATCGGTTTGTAACAGGTAAGCATGAGCTATTCCCGATACCATTGATGGAAATACAACGGAATAAGGCATTGGGCTCATTGAATAATCCGGGTTATTAAAGTTTGTTTTTGGGATAAATTGGATTTGGTTTTACCACCGGTATCGCAGGATTTGCAGAGATATTACATTGTCTATTGAATGTATAAAGCTGTATGAACTGTGCAACCGGTGGTGAATAATTAGTAAATTAAAAGATGAAAATAAAAAATTGGGTTTTGATTGTTTGTCTCTTATGCTTCATTACAGAGGTGATGAAAGCACAGGTCTATTCTTTTGAGAATAAAAAAGTGCCGAAAGAATGGAGTATCGATGGTGGAAAACTTGAAGTATCCCGGTTAAAGTATAAAGAAGGCAAACAATCACTTAAAGTAGTATGGGATAAAAATGCCATTGTGCGTTTTACAGGAAAGGAGTCTCTGGATGCTGCAAGCCGATCGGTTAATGGTGGGATTACAGCATGGATATATAATAAGGTACCGGTCACAGAATATATGTATTTCTCGTTTGCTGATGAATCCGGAGCAGAGGTGTGTCGGTTACCTTTTAGAATGGATTTTAAAGGATGGCGTTGTGTGTGGGCTAAGTTCAGAGAAGATATGCTGATGAAGCCGGGAACTATAATTACCTCCTGTGCTATGATAATGCCTGAAAACGTAGAAACCGGGACTATATATCTGGACTATGTAGAGTTTACTCCTACAGTTTCGTGGCAGAAGATGTCAGACGCACAATATAAGGTGAATCAAAAGGATTATAGTTTGATTCACGATTTTATAGGATATCGGAATACATTTCCCGATCTTTCGGACGTGATTGTCAGAGATGAGAATAGAAAGGGAGTTGAGACAATTAAAAATAGATTGATGAAGTGGTATTTAGGAGATCAGTCTGCTGATAATCATCCGATGGTAGAAATCAGAAAAAGAGGTGAGAGGGATTTTATAAAGAAGGGTTTGAAAGCTGCGGAAAAAGTTCAGATCAGATATGATGCTGATGGAGTGGCGATGGGAGAAGGATTATTCCCATTATACTTTTCTAAAGCAGGTGTAACAAATGTAGCTACCTTCCCGGATATCAATAAGTATATTCTATTACCTCTGGCATTAGACTATCGGAAAAACAAATCAGAAAATAGCCTGAAGAAAGCACTCTATATTTATGATTGGTTTCATGACCAGGGATGGGCTGATGGTAGCGGAATGGGAACATTATGTTTTGAGAAATTACGCAGTGCAGGATATTTTCATTCGTTGTTTCTGCTAAAAGACAATTTATCTGAAGCTCAGTTGAACCGGGAATTGAAAGCTTTGAAATGGTTCACTATGTTCGGAGCATGCTACCAGAAACCTGAACATGCGGGAGAAGTAGCAGATAATCTTCGTGCATTGGCTTTACCTAAATTGATATATGCACTTTCGTTGACTGATTTGACAGAACAGCAAGCAGCTATGACAGCTTTTTCTTCTTATATGAATAATGCACTTGATTTTGGTCCGGGCTTCTTTGGGACTATCAAAGCCGATTATTCAGGCTATCACCATCGGGGACCTTATAACAGCGCATATTATCCTCATGCACTTTATGCTGCATCTTTAGTAGCTTATCTTTTGCACGATACCCCCTATGCTCTTTCAGAATCTTCATTGACGCACCTGAAACAAGCATTACTTACTTTCAGATTTTTTTCGGCCAATCTGAATATACCGTCAGGTACGGTAGGACGTTTCCCTCGTGGACAACAAGTATTGCAGGAGTTGTTGCCGGCTTTTGCCTATGTTGCTCAGTCGTTTCCCGAAACAGATACTGAACTGACTGCTGCCTTTAAACGCTTGGTTCGCAAAAATCCGGATGTAGTAAAATCGTTTATGGCAGAGGTGAATTCTGATCTTACTTATACTAACAGTGTGGGCGAAGCAGAAGCTATGATCAAGCTGTTACAAATGGATATAGAAGAGGAATCAGCGCCGGAAGGTTCTCTGTTTATGCCTTATTCCGGTTTGTTGGTAGTCAAAAATAAAGATTATCATATTAATGTAAAAGGGTTTAGCAAATATATATGGGATTATGAATCGTCTGTATCCGAAAATTTATATGGGCGCTATTTGTCTTACGGGCAGATTGAGTATTTCCATTTTGGGAAAAATACCCATAGCTTCTATCCGGCTAATCAGGCTTTTGACTGGAATTATTTGTCGGGAACTACTTCTATTGTATTACCTGTTACAGAATTGGGAGCGAAGAAAAATAAGCACCGCAATTTCTCGGATGAAACCTTTTTGTGTGGTGTCAGTACTACCGGTCAACGGTCTATGTTTTCGATGAGGCTGCATGATTTGAAATATGATGATAGTTTTCGTGCTAACAAATCGGTTTTTGTAATAGATGATATTATTCTATGTCTTGGATCTGATATCCGTAATGGCGATAAGCAACATAAAACTGTAACGACTCTGTTTCAGTCTCCTGTGAAACAAAAAGTGAAGATGGAGAAACGTAAAACAGGAGTATTACTCAATGATCATTCAGGTATGTTGTATGCTATGAAAGATTGTGATCCGGTAGTTCAGAAAAATGATTCGTTTACAATTGCATACATTGATCATGACGTAGCTCCCGACCGGGCAGGGTATCAATATTACGTAGTTACTAACGGAGATAAACAACTGGCTGCACACCTGTTGTCAGAAAATACACCCATACAGATTCTGCGTCAGGATGATAAAGCTCATATAGTGAGAGTAAAAGACAGGGATATCACCTATGGAGCAGTTTTTAATAAGGATCAGACGTTTGATTCATTGTTAGTGAAGCGTGTTAATATTCCTCTTTCCTATATAATAGAAAGTGAGGATAAAGATAAAATGAAAGTTTTCTTTTCAGAGCCGGATATGCGGAGAGTTTCGAGAACCAGTATGGACGGTTTATCAGAAGAAGACGTGATAGAGGAAGAAAGAGCTATTGAAACAGAGTTGGTTCTTAATGGTATGTATGACGTTTATAGTCCTGTTACTCCGTTGAAAGTTCAATATGAAGATGGAAATACATTAGTACGTGTTTTGACGATACGTGGTAATAACTATATGTTTAATCTCCGAAAGAAAAGCTTATGAAAAAGATTTGGTTAATAGTGATCTGTTGTTTGCCGATTTTTTGTGTAAATGCACAGAATGATCTGACGTTATGGTATACAACTCCCGCCCGTGTATGGGAAGAGGCTTTACCTCTCGGAAACGGGCGGTTGGGAGCTATGGTGTTTGGAGATACCCAAAAAGAGCGGATACAATTTAACGAAAACACATTGTATAGTGGTGAACCTGCTGCATTAAACCGCTCTACTTGTATCCTGCCTCAATATGAAAAGGTACGGGATTTACTGAAGCAGGGTAAGAATGCTGAGGCCGAAAAGATCATGCAATATGAATGGATAGGCAGGCTTAATGAAGTTTATCAGCCTTTTGGAGATGTCTGTTTTGATTTCAAAATGAAAGGCGAGGTGACGGAGTATGTTCATTCGCTGGATATGGAACAGGCAGTGGTTACTACCCGGTATAAACAGGGAGGAACAGAGATTTTACGAGAGGTCTTTGCTTCATTTCCGGGACAGGCTATCGTAATACATTTAAAAGCTGAAAAGCCGGTATTACACTTTGAAATGCAACTTGCATCATTGCATCCGGTTCATCTGTCCTGTGAAGGAGAAAGATTACAGATGGAAGGCCGGGCTCCTGCGCATGTACAACGAAGAACAATTGAGGGGATGAGGAAATATAATACGGAACGTTTGCATCCTGAATATTTTGATGAAAAGGGAAAAGTGATCCGTACGGAACAAGTGATTTATGCAGAAGATGCAGGAATGGCATTTGAAGCTTACGTTGTACCGCTGAAGAAGGATGGAGTAATCACCTTCAAAGATAATAGACTTGTCGTGAAAGATGCATCGGAAATAACATTTTTGCTTTATGCAGCAACTTCTTACAATGGTTTTGATAAGAGTCCGTCAAAGGCAGGGAAGAATATAGCAAAAGAACTGCAAGCACAACGGAAAAAGCTTGCCGGCAAAGAATATCAGCAAATCAGAAATGAGCACGTTGCTGATTATCAGTCTCTTTTCAAACGGGTAGACTTGGCATTACCATCTTCTCCGAATCAAAAAGATAAACCGACAGATATCCGGTTGAAAGAGTTTCAAACTAAGACAGATCTGTCCTTAATAGCACAATTGTTTCAATATGGCAGATATCTGATGATTTCAGGTTCCCGTCCCGGAGGGCAGCCATTGAATTTACAGGGGTTGTGGAATGATAAAATAATTCCACCCTGGAATTCGGGCTATACAACAAATATTAACTTGCAGATGAATTACTGGCAGGCTGAAGTAACTAATCTGTCCGAGTGTCATCAGCCGCTTTTTACATTTATCGAAGAAATAGCACAGTCGGGTAAGGAGGCTGCCCATAACATGTATGGGCGAAATGGCTGGATTGCCCATCATAATATGTCTATTTGGCGGGAAGCCTATCCGGCAGATGGATTTGTGCATTGGTTTTTCTGGAATATGTCTGGTCCCTGGTTGTGTAGTCACATTTGGGAGCATTATCTTTATACGAAAGATGTTGCTTTTTTAAGGGAGTATTATTCGATATTAAAGGAGTCTGCACGTTTTTGTTCCGAATGGCTGGTGCAGAATACAAAAGGAGAATGGGTGACTCCGGTCAGTACTTCTCCGGAAAATGCATTCCGTATGCCGGATGGGAGAGAAGCTGCTGTATGTGAAGGATCGACTATGGATATGGCTATTATCAGAAATCTGTTTGGAAATACGATTCATGCTGCTGAGTTACTGGGTGTTGATGTAGAGTTTCGTAAAATGCTTGAACAGAAATCAAAATATTTAGCCGGATATCGAATCGGTTCACACGGACAATTGTTGGAGTGGGATAAAGAATATAAAGAGACAGAACCTCAACATCGTCATTTGTCACACTTGTTCGGTTTATATCCGGGCTGTGATATTATTCCTGATACACCGGAGGTCTTCAAAGCTGCCCGGCAAACATTGATTGATCGGGGGAATAAAACCACAGGTTGGAGTATGGCATGGAAAACAGCTTTATGGGCACGCCAATATGAAGGTGAGCAGTCATATGCTGCATTAAAAAATCTGATGAGTTTTATTGATCCGCTTGTGGAAAGTAAAAAGGGAGGCGGACTGTATCGGAATATGCTTAATGCACTTCCTTTTCAGATTGACGGAAACTTCGGGATTACTGCCGGTATTGCAGAAATGTTGCTGCAAAGCCATCTTGGAAATATTCATTTGCTTCCTGCCTTACCGATAGAGTGGAAGAAGGGAAAAGTTACCGGATTAAAAGCAAGAGGTAATTTCACGGTAAATATGGAATGGGAAGATGGAAAATTACAGACTGCAACGATTCAGAGCGAATATCCGGCAGAAGCAACAGTAGTTTATAAAGATAAGAAGCAAGCATTGAGATGGGAAGCTGGCGAAAGTAAACAACTGACTTTCGATTAAGTAAATGATCGTAGATAGTAGAATTCATCTTTAAATATAGCTTATGAATATCTTATTTCAGAGAGGTTAACTTCTTAATTATCGATACCGTAATCTTTTGTTCCGAAAAGGTTGCGGTATTTTTGGGGAATTTGATGTTTTCTTACGTTTTCTACGCTCTCTTTTTCATAAAAGAATTCCAAATCGATATATTTGCGTCACACTATTTACAGACAATAATACTATGATGAGAAAAATCAGCCTGCTATTCACTTTTTTTCTTTTTTTTTCTGCTTCTCTCTATCCGGTGGTAGACGCGAATGAGGTCGTATTTACACATATCGGGACTGAAAAGGGCTTGTCGCAAAACACTATTTTTGATATAACTCAGGATGCAAAAGGGAATATGTGGTTTGCTACTTATGATGGAGTTAATAGATATAATGGATATACTTGTACCGTTTTTCAGCATGACGCAGTAGATAGTACTTCTATTGCGAATAACATAGCTCACTCTATTATGGCTGACGGTAAGGGAAGAATCTGGATCGGTACGAGAAGTGGTTTATCATATTACAATGAAGAGAAAGACCGTTTTATAAATTTCGAATATTTAAAAGACGGGCAGAGGCAGGAGTTTCTGAGAATTGTGGAAGCAGATCCGGATCATTTGCTTTTGATAACGAAAAGAGCCTTGATTTTGTTTGATATACAAGAAAACTCTTTTAAAGAGATATCACTGCCCCATATTGAGGGTTCCATGTTATTTTCGATGTTGATGAAACAAGATGGGATTATTTATGTGGGTGCCCGGGAAGGTTTGTTTACGTATTCTCTGACAGAATCTAAATTAAGTTTAATATGTGGTCCATTTAATAAAAGACTGGTTAATACTGTTTGGAAAAGTGCAGACGATTGTTTGTGGGTAGGTACTGAAGGAGAAGGATTGTATAAGATAAATCCTTTGACAGGAGAGATGAAAAATTACCGGCATATCCCCTATAATGAACGGAGTTTAGCATCGAACTATGTTCGTGCGTTGAGGCTTGACGAGCAGAATCGTTTGTGGGTAGGAACGTTTGAAGCGTTATCTATCTATGATGAAGAGAATGACTCGTTTACTTCTTATAAAAATAATCCTGTACAACCCGAAAGTATTTCTCAAAGTTCAGTTCGTTGTATTTTTAGGGATATGCAAGGAGGGATGTGGCTGGGGACTTTTTGGGGAGGGGTGAACTATTATCATCCTTTGAAAAACCGTTTTCGTAATATGAAGCATGTTCCGTTTCAGAATTCATTGAGTAGTGATGTTGTCAATTGTATCGTGGAAGATGCTGAATCGAATTTATGGATTGGTACCGACGGTGGCGGATTGAATTTTTATAATACGACAACCAAAAAGTTCACTTCTTATTCCCTGAAAGTAGAAAAAAACAATCAGAAGGTCAGTGCTAATAATATTAAGGCAATTTATATTGATGAAAAGAATGATTTGGTCTTTATTGGAACACATGCAGGCGGATTGGCGATTCTTCATCGGAGATCGGGTGAGATGGAATATCACAACAGTGGACTTTCAGACGAGAATGTGTATGCTATTATTCCTGATGGAGAAGATGCTTTATGGATCGGAACACTAAATACTTTGGCCAGATTTCGGATTAAAGAGAGAAAGTCTGTAGCTGTTTCAAGGCAGAAAGATGGTAGTCCTTTCCAGGGGAGACGGATCAGGGTTTTGTTCAGAGATTCGAAACAAAGAATATGGATGGGAGGGGAAAATGGATTGCAGGTCTATCGTCAAATAGGAGAAGAGTTGCAGTTGCAATACGTTATACCCAAAGATTCACCATTAAATGACGGTTATGTTAGTTGTGTATATGAAGCACATGATGGAATGTTCTGGATTGGAAGCAGGGAAGGGTTATATAAATATAATGATAATACTGGCCAGGTGAATTGTTATACGAAACGAAACGGACTGTTTAATGATGTGATATGTGGAATTATGGAAGATACTTTCGGTCGGTTATGGATAAGCTCTAACAGAGGATTAAGCTGTTTGGATACTGAAACTGAAATATTTAGGAACTATACGGGAGTAGACGGCCTGCAGAATAATCAATTCAATATGCTGTCTTGTTGTTATGCGTCAGACGGACAAATGTATTTTGGAGGTATTAAAGGAATAACGACATTTATTCCGGAAAAACTGATGGATAATCCTTATACACCATCGGTGATGATTACGGATTTTCAGTTATTTGGAAGTTCCATTCGTCCGGATGATGAGACGGGTATTTTACAGAAAAATATAAGTGAGACGGACAAGATTACACTTACATCCTCACAGTCTTCATTCTCTATAAATTTTGTAGTCTCCAACTATATTTCTGGAGAGCATAATACGTTTGCCTATCAGTTGAAAGGGTATGATAAGCAGTGGTACATATCTTCAGACAGAAGAACGGTGTCTTATACAAACCTTCCCGACGGGACTTATCATTTTCTTGTAAAAGCGGCCAATAATGATGGGAGATGGAATGAGCAACCCACCAGGTTGGAGATTGTAGTGCTGCCTGTGTGGTATAAAACCTGGTGGGCCATTCTGCTGTTTATTATTCTTGCTTTGGCAGTAGCAGCTTTTGTCTTTCGTTACTTTTGGCAACGTAAAATAATGCAGGCACAGATAGAACAGGAAAGAAAAGATAAGGAAAGACAAGAAGAGTTGAATCAGATGAAGATACACTTTTTTATTAATATGTCTCATGAACTACGTACGCCGCTGACTCTTATTCTTGCACCTTTGCATGAGGTGCTTGCCCGAATTGATGATCAGTGGACTCGTACACAATTGAAATATGCCCAGAAAAGTGGAAAAAAAATGTTGCGTCTGGTGAATCAGCTAATGAATTATCGTCAGGCTGAATTGGGAGTTTTCCACCTTAAAGTACAAAAAGGGAATGTCTGTCGGTTGATAAGTGATACGTTTATGTCTTTTGAACGGTTGGCACGTAGTCGGAAAATAGATTATAATCTATATATTGAGATAAATGATGATGAGTGGATCTTTGATGCCAGATATCTGGAACTGATAACAAACAACCTGCTTTCTAATGCTTTTAAATATACAGGTGATGGTGGAAGTATTACGATAAAGGTACGTGAACAGAATGATTGTTTGCTATTGCAGGTTGTTGATACCGGGATAGGGATTACTCAGGAGAATCAGAAGAAGATTTTTGAGCGTTTTTATCAAGTTCACGAGGGTGGTAACGGAAGTGGAATCGGATTATCCCTGGTTAAAAAATTGATCGAACTTCATCATGGAACAATCACTTTGGAGAGTGAGGTGGGGAAAGGTTCTGTGTTCTCGGTATATATTCCACAAAATATAGTTGCATACAGAGAAGACGAGTGGATATCGGATGAAGCAGAACAAACAATGGCAGAAAGAGTGGATGTATTGCCGGATGGGGATCAGTATGAAACGAAAGAGAGAAATGAGAAAGAAACAGATACTGATACGGAAAATACCATTAAGCAGAAAGAAAGAGTACTTATTGTTGAAGATAATGAAGATATCAGACGATATTTGGCAGAAGAACTAAGAGACTTATTTGAGGTTTGTGAAGCTGCTAACGGAGAGGAAGCATGGAAGCTTTTGAATGAACAAGAGGTAGATGTAGTCGTTACAGATGTAATGATGCCTGTAATGGACGGGGTGAAGTTAACAAAACTGATAAAAAGGAATATTCGTACCTGTCATATTTTTGTGTTGATGTTAACTGCAAAAACAGAAATTGAGCATCAATTAGAAGGTTTACGGACAGGAGCAGACGATTATATCCCCAAGCCCTTTGTGATGAACATACTTATATTGAAGATACAGAACTTTATACGTGCCCGTTATCGGATTCTTGATCATTATGCAAAGTCATTGGAAGTAGATCCGCATAAAATGACATTTAATGCATTGGATGAGGCTTTCCTGAAGAAGGCAGTGAATATTGTTGAAGCCAATATGAGTAATCCGGAATTCTTAACAGAAGATTTTACTTCTGAGATGGGAATGGGGCGTACTGCATTGCACTTGAAAATGAAGGCTATCACAGGAGAGTCTACCACTGATTTTGTACGCAAAATACGTTTTAACCGGGCATGTACTTTGTTGAAAGAAGGGCGTTATACTGTTGCAGAAATTAGTGTAATGGTGGGGTTCAGTAGTCCTTCTTATTTCACAACCAGTTTTAAGAAATATGTAGGTTGTTCGCCGGGAGAATATAGTAAAGGAAAGTGGTGAAAGTTAATTTTCTACATATTAATTCCCTGCCAACCAAAAAAACTTATTAACTTTGCGAATCTTTTTGGAAACAATAAAAACTTAATGATATGAATATCTCTTATAACTGGCTGAAAGAGTATGTTAACTTCGATCTTACACCTGATGAAGTAGCTGCTGCGCTTACTTCCATCGGACTGGAAACAGGAAGCGTGGAAGAAGTTCAAACCATTAAAGGAGGTTTGGAAGGACTCGTGATTGGCGAAGTGCTGACATGTGTGGAGCATCCTAATTCAGACCACTTACACATCACCACAGTAAATCTGGGAAATGGAGAACCTACTCAGATTGTGTGCGGAGCTCCTAATGTAGCTGCCGGACAGAAAGTAGTAGTTGCCACATTAGGTACGAAACTTTATGACGGTGATGAATGCTTTACTATAAAGAAATCAAAAATCCGTGGTGTGGAATCTATCGGGATGATTTGTGCAGAAGATGAAATTGGTATCGGAACTTCTCACGACGGTATCATTGTGTTGCCGGAAGATGCTGTTCCGGGTACATTGGCCAAAGATTACTATAATGTAAAGAGTGATTACGTACTTGAAGTAGATATCACTCCAAATCGTGCAGATGCTTGTTCTCATTACGGTGTGGCTCGTGATCTGTATGCTTATCTTATTCAGAACGGTAAACAGGCTACATTACAGCGCCCGTCAGTAGAGGCTTTTGCCGTAGAAAATCATGATCTTGATATTAAGGTAACAGTGGAGAATAGTGAAGCATGTCCTCGCTATGCCGGTGTTACTGTAAAGGGGGTGACAGTGAAAGAAAGCCCGGAATGGTTGCAGAATAAACTCCATCTCATTGGTGTGCGGCCTATTAATAATGTAGTAGATATCACCAATTATATTGTTCATGCTTTCGGACAACCGTTGCACTGCTTTGATGCAGATAAAATCAAGGGTGGGGAAGTAATTGTGAAAACGATGCCTGAAGGTACTCCTTTTGTGACATTGGATGGTGTGGAACGTAAGTTGAACGAACGTGACCTGATGATCTGCAATAAGGAAGAAGCTATGTGTATTGCCGGTGTATTCGGTGGATTGGATTCCGGTTCTACAGAAACTACAACAGATGTATTTATCGAAAGTGCTTATTTTCATCCTACATGGGTGCGTAAGACAGCCCGTCGTCATGGTTTAAACACAGATGCTTCATTTCGTTTTGAAAGAGGTATCGATCCTAATATTACTATTTACTGTCTGAAACTGGCTGCTCTGCTGGTGAAAGAACTGGCGGGAGGTACAATCTCCAGTGAGATTAAAGATATTTGCGTTGCACCTGCACAGGATTTTGTAGTCGAGTTGGCATATGAGAAAATACATTCGTTGGTAGGTAAAGTAATTCCGGTGGAAACAATTAAAAGTATTGTATCCAGTCTGGAGATGAAGATTACAAATGAAACAGCTGAAGGTTTGACATTGGCTGTTCCTCCTTATCGTGTCGATGTGCAGCGCGATTGTGATGTGATTGAAGACATTCTTCGTATCTATGGATATAATAATGTGGAAATTCCTTCTACATTGAAGTCCAGCCTGACAACTAAAGGTGATGCGGATAAATCAAACAAATTACAAAATTTAGTCGCTGAACAATTGGTTGGTTGCGGGTTTAATGAAATATTGAATAACTCTTTGACTCGTGCTGCTTACTATGATGGATTGGAGTCTTATCCTTCTAATCATCTGGTAATGTTGATGAATCCGTTGAGTGCTGATTTGAACAGTATGCGTCAGACATTGTTATTCGGTGGTCTTGAGAGTATTGCTCATAATGCCAATCGTAAGAATGCCGATTTGAAATTCTTTGAATTTGGTAATTGTTATTATTTTGATGCCGATAAGAAGAATCCGGAAAAGACACTGGCTGCCTATTCGGAAGATTATCACCTTGGGTTATGGGTGACAGGCAAAAGAGTTTCAAACTCATGGGCGCATGCAGATGAAAACAGTTCGGTATATGAGTTAAAGGCTTATGTAGAGAATATATTGAAACGTCTGGGGCTTGATTTACGTAATCTTGTAGTAGGTAATCTGACTGATGATATATTTGCAGCTGCTCTTTCTGTTAATACAAAGGGGGGCAAACGTTTGGCTACATTTGGTGTAGTAACGAAGAAGCTACTGAAAGTATTTGATATTGATAATGAAGTGTATTATGCTGATTTTGACTGGAAAGAACTGATGAAAGCTATTCGTTCGGTGAAGATCAGTTACAAAGAAATATCCAAATTCCCGGCTGTGAAACGTGACCTTGCGTTGTTGCTTGATAAGAATGTTCAGTTTGCGGAGATTGAAAAGATAGCGTATGAAACAGAGAAGAAACTTTTGAAAGAGGTAGAACTCTTCGATGTGTACGAAGGTAAGAATCTGGAAGCCGGTAAGAAATCGTATGCAGTGAGTTTCTTGTTGCAGGATGAGTCACAGACGCTTAACGATAAGATGATTGACAAAATCATGTCTAAGTTGGTGAAGAATCTGGAAGAGAAGCTAAATGCGAAACTGAGATAGAAATCTTGTGGAAATTAATAATTTAAAAATTTATAATTAAAATACATACCAATGGGAAGAGCGTTCGAATATAGAAAAGCTACCAAGCTGAAAAGATGGGGTAATATGGCCCGTACATTTACGAGAATAGGTAAACAGATTGCTATTGCTGTAAAGGCCGGTGGACCGGATCCTGAAAACAACCCGCACTTGCGTGCTGTTGTTGCTACTGCAAAACGTGAGAATATGCCGAAGGATAACGTGGAACGCGCTATCAAAAATGCAATGGGTAAAGATCAGAAGGACTATAAAGAAATGAATTATGAAGGATATGGTCCATTTGGTATTGCTGTATTTGTAGAAACTGCAACTGATAATACTACCCGTACAGTAGCTAATGTGCGTAGTGTTTTCAATAAATTTGGCGGAACATTGGGTACTTCCGGTAGCCTTGATTTTATGTTCAGTTGGAAATCCATGTTCACTATTGCCAAGAAAGAAGGATTGGAAATGGATGAACTGATTCTTGAACTGATTGATTACGGAGTAGAGGATGAATATGATGAGGATGAGGAGGAAATCACAATTTATGGTGATCCTAAATCGTTTGCTCAGATTCAGAAATATCTCGAAGATAATGGTTTTGAGGTAAAGGGTGCCGAATTTACCCGTATTCCGAATGACGAAAAAGAACTGAATGATGAACAACGTGCTACTATTGATAAGATGGTAGAGCGCCTTGAAGATGACGAGGATGTTCAGAATGTATATACTAATATGAAACCGGCGTCTGAGGACGAAGAATAATGAAGTATGTCTATAGAACCCAGGGGACTTGTAGTACGAATATTGAACTCGATGTAGAGAATGATATTCTGAAAGAAGTGACCTATTGGGGTGGATGTAATGGTAACTTACAGGGAGTTTCCCGCCTAGTAAAGGGGATGAAAGTAGAAGAGGTAATTACTAAACTGGAGGGTATCCGGTGTAGTGGTCGTCCAACTTCCTGTCCCGATCAGTTATGCAAGGCATTACACGAAATGGGATATTGAAATTAATATAGCATCCAATAAAAAACGGAGACACTATCTTTAAGTGCCTCCGTTTTTATTGGATAGAAGTTCTTTTTTTATTTGTACATATCCGGTGTTATCTTAACACGGAACAGCTCCTCATGAGTCTTGTCTGATAGATAGACATACAGCATCGTTACACCCATTTCTCTGTATATTTTAAGATCATCCGTATTTTTGATAATTTCCGGAAGACTTTCTGTTAATTGTTTTTGAGTAGCCTCTGCGATAGTTGGATCGTCAGCAGTACCCGTGAGGGTATAATAGTAGGTAAATGTGTTATCACCACCTGTGTAGTTGGTACTATCCATTCTTGTCATTTCGTCAATGGTCATAGGACACTGTTTATTTACTTCCTGGGAAGCTATTTCAAATACTTTTTGCTTTGCCTGCTGGCAAGAAGTTAATGTGAGTACAGCAAGGCAAACTGCTGAGAGGATCTTTTTCATATAATGTCTTATTTTTAATTAAATAACGTTCAAAGATAACCGTTTTTAATGAACTGAACAAGTAGTCTGATTGTTTTGTTTATTATCATTAAGGTAGATCACTACCATTCAATAAAACCAGATTAAACATTGTTTTTGATAGCATTTAATCGTAATTTTGTGCAAACATTAAAGAAAAAGAACAGAACTTTATTATGCCGAATATATTTAAGGATTTAAAGCGTAAAGACCATAAACGCTATTTAGGGGGATTGGATGTGTTCAGATATATCGGTCCCGGATTACTTGTCACTGTAGGATTTATCGACCCGGGTAACTGGGCTTCTAACTTTGCCGCAGGTTCTGAGTTTGGTTACTCCTTATTATGGGTAGTAACGCTGTCTACCATCATGTTAATCGTACTTCAGCATAATGTAGCGCATTTGGGTATTGTAACCGGACTTTGTTTGTCAGAGGCTGCTACTCAATATACCCCAAAATGGGTCTCACGTCCTATCCTTGGGACAGCCGTATTAGCTTCTATATCTACTTCGTTGGCTGAGATTCTTGGGGGAGCCATTGCATTGGAAATGCTGCTTGATATCCCTATAATCTGGGGGGCTGTATTGACCACGGCTTTCGTTTCTGTTATGTTGTTTACCAATTCCTATAAAAAGATAGAACGTTCTATTATTGCTTTTGTATCTGTTATCGGACTTTCGTTTATTTATGAGTTGTTTCTTGTAGATATAGACTGGCCGCTAGCTGCGCAAGGTTGGGTGACCCCTGCTATTCCGAAAGGGAGCATGCTCATCATTATGAGTGTACTTGGAGCCGTAGTAATGCCTCACAATCTGTTTCTTCATTCGGAGGTGATACAAAGCCATGAATATAATAAGCAGGATGATGCTTCCATCCGGAAGGTTCTTAAATATGAATTGTTCGATACACTTTTCTCAATGATCGTCGGATGGGCCATCAATAGTGCGATGATTCTGCTTGCCGCTGCTACTTTCTTTAAAAGTGGAATACAGGTAGAGGAGTTGCAGCAGGCAAAATCGTTATTAGAGCCTTTGTTAGGCAATAATGCCGCTATTGTGTTTGCTTTGGCTCTATTGATGGCAGGAATTTCTTCTACCATAACCAGTGGAATGGCTGCCGGATCTATTTTTGCGGGGATCTTTGGTGAATCATATCATATAAAGGATAGTCATTCACAGGTAGGTGTTATTCTCTCTTTAGGTATCGCATTGCTACTGATATTTTTCATTGGTGATCCTTTCAAAGGATTACTGATATCACAGATGGTGCTGAGTATTCAATTGCCGTTTACTGTATTTTTGCAAGTCGGGTTGACCTCTTCGCGGAAAGTAATGGGTAATTATGTGAATAGTCGTTGGAGTACATTTGTGCTTTATGCTATTGCAATAGTAGTATCTGCATTGAATATCATGTTGTTGTTTTCCTGAAAAGACAAGATAGCAAGAAACAGGTTGCCATAGCTGAATGGTAGTACTAATTTTACCCGGTAAAACTTAATAATTATGAGTAATAAACAAGACGAGATTAATTTTGCTCGCGTGGCAGACGCCATTGAGTATATTACCCGAAACTACCAGGAGCAGCCTTCGTTATTCGATATAGCGGAGGAGGCGAATGTGAGTATTTATCATTTTCAGCGGCTATTTACAGAATGGGCAGGGGTAAGTCCGAAGAAATTCCTGCAATATATCAGTGTAAATCGTGCTAAGAGAATACTGAAAGAAGGGCAGGGAAGTCTTTTTGATGCTGCTTTTGAAACCGGGCTTTCGGGTACGGGGCGTTTGCACGAACTTTTTATTCATATTGAAGGAATGACTCCCGGAGAATATAAAGTCGGTGGCAAAGGCTTAACCATAAACTATCGTTTTGCCAAAACTCTTTTTGGTGAAATATTAGTAGCATCTACTTCTAAAGGAGTATGTTATATGACTTTTTGTGACAACCGGGAGCAGGCATTGGCAGAACTGGGGCATCACTTTCCATTCGCTACGTTTGAGAAACATCCCGATGAGTTTCAGGAACGTGCCCTTGCTGTTTTTTCTATGGATTGGACGAATCTCAATGAGGTAAAGCTACATTTGCGTGGTACGGAATTCCAGCTGAAGGTTTGGGAGACATTGTTAAAGATACCAATGGGAACATTGACCACTTACGGAGACATTGCTAATTATCTGGATAGTCCCAGTTCATCCCGTGCTGTAGGAACAGCAGTAGGAGACAATCCGGTAGCATTCTTAATTCCTTGTCATCGTGTCATTCGTTCTACCGGTGCTTTAGGAGGTTACCATTGGGGATTGACCCGCAAAACTGCTATAATAGGATGGGAAGCTGCTAAGATAGAAGAACAAAGAAATCGTCTAATGACTGATAATTAATACTCGTAGAAATCTTGTGAACTCAGGATTCTCGATTGTAAATATAAACATCTTATGAAGATAATAACTTATAATGTGAATGGCCTGCGTGCCGCAGTTTCAAAAGGTTTGCCTGATTGGCTGGCACAAGAACAGCCGGATGTACTTTGTTTGCAGGAAACCAAATTGCAACCAGAACAATATCCCGGTGAAGCTTTTGAGGCACTGGGGTATAAAGGCTATTTATATTCTGCACAAAAGAAAGGTTACAGTGGCGTAGCTATCCTTACCCGTCGTGAGCCCGATCATGTGGAATATGGAATGGGAATTGAAGAATATGATAATGAGGGGCGTTTTATTCGTGCCGATTTTGGTGATTTATCAGTTGTGAGTGTATATCATCCTTCTGGGACAAGTGGTGATGAACGACAGGCATTCAAAATGGTGTGGCTGGAAGCTTTCCAGAAGTATGTAACAGAATTGCAAAAGTCCCGTCCCAATTTGATTCTTTGCGGAGATTACAATATTTGTCATGAAGCGATAGATATCCACGATCCTGTCCGTAATGCTACGAATAGCGGTTTCTTACCGGAAGAACGGGAGTGGATGACTCGTTTTCTTTCTGCTGGTTTTGTTGATTCTTTCCGCACATTGTATCCTGAAAAACAAGAGTACACTTGGTGGAGTTATCGTTTCAATTCACGTGCAAAGAATAAAGGGTGGCGTATAGACTACTGTATGGTAAGTGAACCTGTACGCCCGATGCTGAAGAGTGCCTGTATATTGAATGAAGCGGTACACTCAGATCATTGTCCGATGGTGTTGGAAGTAAAGGACTGATTACATTAGAGTATACTAATGCTCAGTTTACGACTGTCTCCTCCGTCACGAAACTCACACAGATAAATCCCCTGCCAGGTACCCAGGTTTAACTTGTGGTTCTTGATGGGGATTGTGACTGAACTGCCAATTAATGACGCTTTGATATGTGCACTCATATCGTCTGGTCCTTCCAGAGTATGAATGAAGTAAGGTGCTCCATCCGGAACCAGTTTATTAAAGAAGGTTTGGAAGTCTTTACGGACATCCGGATCTGCATTTTCATTGATTGTAATTCCTGCCGAAGTATGTTTGATAAACACTACAAGTAACCCATTTTCGGGGAGTTCTGGTAAATGTGATACAATGTCGCGGGTTATCAGATGAAAACCACGTGGGTAGTGTGGCAATTGTATATCCAAGGTTATAGCCATTATATTACTGCATTTTTGTTATGTCTGCAAAGATACTTTTTTATATTTTTGCACAAATAAATAATAGAAACAAAAATGGAAGATAGAATACAGCGTGCCGTTGAATTTTTCAAAAGCGGTTATAATTGCTCTCAGTCTGTAGTGGCTGCTTTTGCTGATATGTATGGATTTACCGAAGAACAGGCTTTTCGTATGTCAGCCTCTTTCGGAGGAGGTATTGGGCGTATGAGAGAGACTTGTGGGGCTGCTTGCGGTATGTTTCTGTTGGCCGGACTGGAAACAGGGGCAACTGACGGAGCCGATAAGGAAGGGAAAGCTGCTAACTATGCTTTGGTACAGGAACTTGCTGCTGAGTTCAGGAAAAGGAATGGCTCACTGAACTGTGGCGAACTATTAGGTTTGAAGAAAAAAGCTCTTTTGTCATCAGTTCCTGAAGAAAGAACCAAGCAATATTATGCTAAACGTCCGTGTACCAGGATGGTAGAACAAGCTGCCCGAATTTGGGTGGAATATCTCGAAAAACACCCGAAATAACTATAAAAAAGCCGTTTTTATTACAGATTATGCAAAAAAACGCCCAATAAAGTGTTATATAACATAAATATAACTATATTTGCAGCTGAAATAAAACCTGAAAGCTGAGAGGTTGTCAGTTTTTACATCATGTTTAACTAAAATTTCTAAAGCAAATGTTGAAAGAAAAAGCAGGTGAAATTGCAGGTAAGATCTGGAATGCACTGGACGGTACAGAAGGTCTGACCGCTAAACAAATCAAGAAAGTAACTAAGTTGGTAGACAAAGACTTGTTCTTGGGTCTTGGTTGGTTGCTAAGAGAAGACAAAGTTTCTACTCAGGAAATTGATGGTGAACTTTTCATTAAATTGAACTAAGAGAGTAAATCACTTACCCATAAAAAAATGCGTTGATACATTTCTGAATGTTATCAGCGCATTTTTTTATGGGGCTATTCCTTCCGAACAAGATACTATTGTAATAGCGTTGCGACCTGCTTTCCTACAGCAGATTTTATAAAAGCATTTATTGATATTCCAGCTTGTTTGGCGAATATGGCAATTTTGCTATGCACTTCGGGAGATATACGAATATTTAATGAACTCGAATAACTTTTATGAGGCTCTATTCCCTCTTCTTTACAGTAGAACCGATATAACCTTTATATTTTAACGTATTCATATAAACACTTCCTTGTTTTATAAATCTTGTTTCTGTCGAATCATTCAATACCTGCTTCATGGCATAAGACTTGATTATATTACCGGGATGTCGTTTATGCAACATGATAGTCAGCCACAATTTTCTTTAGTCTCTCTGTTGTGTTTACTTATTTATAGTATTTCTTCTCTCACAGATTCTCATGGTCGGGAATACGGTATGTCATATTAGTGTTGTTTCCTGCAAATATAAGAAAAAGGTTTGGCTGCTCTTTCATTTGCATAATATCTGCTCAAATTTTGGATGAACTGCCACCTCATCTTTTCCAAAACCACATATTTTCCTTATATTTGCATCCGCAAAAAAGAATGGATATTAAGTATTTCAACTTTTGTTTTACGAATATTTTACTTTCTAACTTTTGCTTTTTAGTAAACTGCTTATTAATAGATGAATAACTAATAAGAATGAAGAATATACGTAATTTTTGCATCATTGCTCATATTGACCACGGTAAATCAACGTTAGCAGATCGTCTGCTGGAATTCACAAACACCATACAGGTGACCGCAGGCCAGATGCTGGATGATATGGATCTGGAAAAGGAGAGAGGTATTACCATTAAGAGCCATGCCATACAGATGGAGTATACATATAAAGGCGAAAAGTATATTCTGAATTTAATTGATACTCCGGGACACGTGGACTTCTCATATGAAGTTTCCCGTTCTATTGCTGCTTGTGAAGGTGCATTACTCATTGTAGATGCTTCGCAGGGAGTACAGGCGCAGACAATCTCGAATCTTTATATGGCCATTGAACATGATCTGGAAATTATTCCCGTCATTAATAAATGCGATATGGCAAGTGCCATGCCCGAAGAAGTAGAAGACGAAATCGTTGAGTTGCTGGGTTGTAAGCGTGATGAAATCATACGTGCATCCGGAAAGACGGGGATGGGAGTAGAAGAAATACTCGCTGCTGTTATTGAGCGTATACCTCATCCGCAAGGAGATGATGAAGCGCCGTTGCAGGCATTGATTTTCGACTCTGTATTTAATTCATTCCGCGGAATTATTGCTTATTTCAAGATAGTAAACGGAGTGATTCGTTCCGGTGATAAGGTGAAATTTTTTAATACCGGAAAAGAATATGCAGCCGACGAAATCGGAGTACTCAAGATGGATATGGTTCCGCGTAAGGAATTACGTACCGGAGATGTAGGATATATCATTTCGGGTATTAAGACTTCCAAAGAAGTAAAGGTAGGTGATACTATCACACATATTGCCCGTCCTTGTGACAGAGCAATTGATGGGTTTGAAGAGGTAAAACCAATGGTATTTGCTGGTGTATATCCTATTGAGGCCGAAGAGTTTGAAGATCTGCGTGCTTCTTTGGAAAAATTGCAGTTGAATGATGCTTCGCTTACTTTCCAGCCGGAATCTTCATTAGCTTTAGGCTTTGGGTTCCGTTGCGGATTCCTGGGTCTGCTTCATATGGAGATTGTACAGGAACGTCTTGATCGTGAGTTCGACATGAATGTGATTACTACCGTGCCAAACGTTTCTTATAATATCTACGACAAGCAGGGAAACATGACTGAGGTACATAACCCCGGTGGTATGCCCGATCCTACAATGATAGACCGTATTGAAGAGCCTTATATCAAGTCCTCTATTATCACCACTACCGACTATATCGGTCCTATTATGACCCTTTGCTTAGGTAAACGAGGTGAGCTGATTAAACAGGAATATATTTCCGGCAATCGTGTAGAAATATATTATAACATGCCTTTGGGTGAGATTGTGATCGATTTCTACGATCGACTGAAAAGTATCTCCAAAGGATATGCTTCTTTTGATTATCATCCGGATGGTTTCCGACCGTCCAAGCTTGTAAAACTGGATATTCTGCTGAATGGCGAATCTGTTGATGCACTTTCTACATTGACTCATTTTGATAACGCTTATGATATGGGACGCCGTATGTGCGAGAAGTTGAAGGAACTGATTCCTAGACAACAGTTTGAGATTGCTATCCAAGCGGCTATCGGTGCTAAAATTATAGCCCGTGAAACGATAAAGGCAGTTCGTAAGGATGTGACTGCAAAATGTTATGGTGGTGATATCAGCCGTAAACGTAAGTTGCTTGAAAAACAGAAAAAAGGTAAGAAGCGAATGAAGCAGATTGGTAATGTAGAAGTGCCTCAGAAAGCATTCCTTGCTGTGCTAAAGCTTGATTAAAACTTTTTTGTGATAGCTAAAAGAGGGTGTATCTTGAACAAATAGCGCTGCTAATAGTTTTAGATACACCAGGTAATCGCCATCTGTCCACAGAGCTTTCCCTGGCAATTACTTAAATACGTACAATACAAAATGAGAAAAGTTCTGTCTTTTTCGGTTTTCCTTATAATAGGTCTTTTCCTGTCTCAGTTTCTGCCTGTGCTTGCGGGAAGCGGATATGGCGCAGTGAAGACGGTTGCTAATATATTGCTTTATATTTGCCTCGGTTTTATTATGATTAATGTAGGCAGAGAGTTTGAAGTTGATAAATCCCGTTGGAAAAGTTACACTGAAGATTATTTTATAGCAATGGCTACGGCTGCTATGCCTTGGTTGCTGATTGCCCTTTATTATGTATTTGTATTGCTTCCTCCGGAGTTTTGGAATAGTTGGGAAGCGTGGAAAGAGAACTTATTACTGAGTCGTTTTGCAGCTCCTACTTCTGCCGGTATTCTTTTTACTATGTTGGCTGCCATTGGGCTCAAAGCAAGTTGGATGTACAAGAAGATTCAGGTACTTGCCATTTTCGATGATCTTGATACCATTCTTTTGATGATTCCCCTTCAGATTATGATGATTGGTTTACGCTGGCAGCTGATTATTGTCGTTCTGATCGTATTTTTGTTACTATTGTTTGGTTGGAGACAGTTGAGCAAGTATAATTGGAGGCAGGACTGGAAAGCTATTTTATTTTATTCTACCCTTGTCTTTGTTGCTACTCAATCTTTGTATCTGATCAGTAAAGGTCTGTATGGCGAAGAAGGAAGTATTCACATTGAAGTGTTGCTGCCTGCGTTTATATTAGGCATGATAATGAAGCACAAAGAGATAGATACTCCAATGGAACGCAACGTTTCTACTGGTATTTCTTTCTTGTTTATGTTTCTGGTAGGTATGAGTATGCCTCATTTTATAGGTGTCAATTTTGCAGAGACTCAAGCTGGAGAATATTCCGTTACCGGTTCACAGGAGATGATGCCGTGGGGAGTGATTGCTCTTCATGTGCTCATTGTTTCTTTATTATCGAATATCGGAAAGTTATTTCCCGTCTTTTTCTATCGGGATCGCAAATTCAGTGAGCGATTAGCTTTGTCTATTGGTATGTTTACCCGTGGTGAAGTAGGAGCAGGGGTTATTTTCATAGCTCTTGGTTACAATCTTGGTGGACCTGCTTTGGCTATTTCGGTTCTTACAATCGTACTGAACTTAATATTAACCGGAATCTTTGTTCTTTGGGTAAAAAAACTAGCTTTGAGAAGCTATATGGAATAATAGAAATAATATTAAATCATATACTAACTAAAACACACATATTATGACTATCTTACGTTCAATGAGGAATTTCTCGGCTATGAATATTGTGGCGAGTATTTTGTTGTTTGTAACTGCCATAGCTGCTGCTATTATTGCTAATTCTCCGTTGGCTCCTGCCTACCAGGAGTTTCTTTCACATGAACTTCATTTCCGGATAGGAAGTTTCAATCTGCTTTCACATGGAGGTCAGAATCTGACTATGATTGAGTTTATTAACGATGGGTTGATGACTGTATTTTTTCTGTTAGTTGGGTTGGAGATAAAACGTGAATTATTGGTGGGAGAGTTGTCTTCTTTCCGTAAAGCAGTATTACCGTTTATTGCAGCCTGTGGTGGTATGCTGATTCCTGTTCTTATTTATTCGTTTATTTGTACCCCGTACACTCCCGAAGGACAGGGGCTTGCCATTCCGATGGCTACAGATATTGCTTTTTCATTGGGTGTGCTTAGCTTATTGGGGAAACGTGTCCCGTTAAGTCTGAAAATTTTTCTGACAGCTTTTGCTGTGGTCGATGATATTGGCGGTATTCTTGTTATTGCAGTCTTTTATAGTTCGCATGTGGCTTATGGATATTTGCTGGTAGCTGCTTTGCTTTTTGTACTACTTTATTTTATCGGTAAACATGGAGCAACCAATAAATTGTTCTTTTTGATTATTGGGGTTATTATCTGGTATCTTTTCTTGCAATCAGGTATTCATAGTACGATTGCCGGGGTACTGTTTGCCTTTATAATTCCGGCCAAACCTCAGCTACATGTTGGTAAGTATATTGAGCGTATCCGCCGTATAATCAATACATTCCCGACTATGGAAGGAAACAGCATTGTTCTTACTAATGAGCAAATTGCCAAGTTGAAACAGGTAGAGTCTGCTTCCGACCGTGTAATTAGTCCTTTACAATCCTTGGAAGATAATCTTCATGGAGCAGTCAATTACATTATTCTACCTCTGTTTGCTTTTGTAAATGCAGGAGTTGTGTTTAGTGGAGGGGGAGAAGTGATGGGCGAGGTCAGTATAGCAGTAGCTTTAGGTTTACTGTGTGGTAAGTTTTTGGGGATTTATTTCTTTACTTGGCTGGCTATTAAGAGCAGGCTGGCACCTATGCCGGAAGGTATGAATTGGAAGAATATAGCAGGTGTTTCTTTGTTGGGTGGTATTGGTTTTACCGTGTCATTGTTCATTGCTAATCTTTCATTCGGCTCCACATATCCTATATTGTTGAATCAGGCTAAATTCGGAGTCCTTTCAGGTACGGTTCTGGCAGGTGCTTTAGGATATATTGTACTCTATCTGGTATTACCCAAGAAGAAATGACTATTTTTTGCGATTTTATTTGCTGTTGTAAATATTTGTGGATAGAAAAAGAAACAGAAATGAAAAGACTGAATATGTTAGTTGGGTAAGAAAAATATACAAATTTATATTTTGTTAAACAATTGATTATGAGGTTGTTATAGGATGCTGTTTTTACTCGTAGAAGATCGATCCGAAACACACCGAGAAACACTTCGTTGGTCGTAGAGAAACGAACCGTTTCTCTACGACCAATAATTTGATTTTTTATAAGAATTTACAAAAATAAGGCGGAAGAAGGGGGAATGCTTTCTTTGTTGTAAGTAAAATTTGTTTCTTTATGTTATTCGTCATCTCCTTCACTTTCATCGATAGGCAGAATTTTCTGACTTTCTTCATGTGGCAATTGTTCCACTTGCCGGAGTTTTCTTTCGATGGCACGGGTACGTTTTCCCATTACCTCTTCCAGCTGATCACCGGCATTTTGCAGATTCTTTTGTACTTTTTCAAGTAATCCGCCAAATTTACTGAATTCTGTTTTTACCGCTCCCAGCACAGTCCATACTTCTCCCGTTCTTTTTTGAATGGCAAGTGTGCGGAAGCCCATTTGCAGGCTGTTTAGAATGGCACCCAGAGTGGTTGGTCCTGTAATTACGATTTTGTATTCCTTTTGCAGCATCTCTACTAAGGCTGTACGACGTATAACCTCTGCGTAAATACTCTCGAAGGGCAGAAACAGGATAGCAAAGTCTGTTGTGTAAGGTGGGTCGACGTATTTATCATGAATGTCTTTTGCCATTTTTTTGATTGTATTCTCCAGTTGTTTCCCGGATGATTCTATCAGTACGGTATCTCCTGCTTCAAAGGCATCATAGTATTGCTCGTAGACATCTTTTGGAAATTTCGCATCAATAGGGAGATATACCGTACTGTTAGCATCATCTTTACCCGGTAGCTTGATGGCAAACTCCACGAATTCAGTTCCGCTTTTCTTCGTTTTGACATTGGCATCATATTGTTCGGGACTCATCATTTGTTCCAGTAATGCTCCCAATTGTACTTCACCGAAAGTACCCCGCATTTTTACATTGCTCAGCACCTTTTTCAGCCCTCCTACGTCTTGTGCCAGAGATTTCATTTCTCCCAATCCTTTCTGCACATTTTCAAGTTGTGACCGGACTATCTCAAAAGACTGTCCGATACGTTCGTTCAGCGTCTTCTGTAACTTTTCTTCTACCATGAGCCGCATGTCATCCAGACGCTTTTCTGTAGATTTTAGTAACATTTCCTGCTGACGTGCCATTGTATCAAACTTCTGTCTTTGCAGTTCTCCGGTGGTCATCATATTTTTGTGCAGTACATCCTGCACTTGTTGCATGCTTTGATTGAGGGCTTGCGTTATTTCCATGCGGAGTTCGCGTATGCTACGATTCAGCTCTTCACGGTTCTCCTGCATTTGCTGTCGCAAAGCAGTTTGCAGTTGCTCACTTTGTGCCTGCCCGTTATTTTTAGTCAGTATTAAAATGATGAGCCCAATCAATAGTATGATAGTCACAATGAGTAAAATCAGTTCCATGAGTTAATACGTCAGTATTTCATTACCGGTTTCAGTTATCAGAATCATGTTTTCCCATTGTGCCGACGGCATTCCGTCGTCCGTACAGACAGTCCATCCGTCCGCATCGTCTATGAATACTTCGTATGTACCCATATTTATCATCGGTTCTATGGTAAATGTCATTCCCGGAACAATCATCATACCTGTACCCCGGCGGCCAAAGTGTTCCACATCCGGTTCCTCATGAAACTGCATACCTACTCCATGTCCGCAAAGATCACGTACTACACTATATCCGTTTTTTTCGGCATGTTCCTGGATAGCGGCACCTACATCGCCCAGTCGTGCCCAGGGTTGTGCAGCAGCAATGCCTATTTCCATACATTCTTTGGTGACTTGTACCAGCCGTCGCATCTCCGGATTTACATCTCCAATCATAAACATACGTGAGGCATCCGAGAAATATCCTTTATAGATAGTTGAAACATCTACATTAACAATATCTCCACTACTCAGAATTTCATTTTTACTTGGTATACCGTGACATACTACTTCGTTGATGCTTGTACATACACTTTTGGGGAATCCTTCATAATTGAGTGGGGCAGGGATAGCACCGTGGCTCGTTGTGAAATCATATACCATACGGTCGATTTCTTCTGTAGACATGCCTTCACGAATGTTCTCGGAAACATAATCCAGCAGTGCAGTATTGATTTTAGCACTTTCGCGTATACCTTCCAACTGTTCCGGTGTACGGAGTACCTTTCGTGGAGGGAGTTTTATGCCTTGTTTTCTGTATTTTTGAATTTTATCTTCTATCTCGTCCGGGTAATTAGAAGGGGTGAACCGGAAGCCCTTGATGAACTTTTTCATTGTTTCTGTATATTTTATCTTTCAGTCAATGGTACAAAGGTAGAGAATTAATATTAGTAATTAATTGCTTTCGGTTGGATAAATAACTATCTTTATTGATTGAAAGTGCTATGGGCAGGTATTGTATATTAAAAGTGGAGACTGATTTTTTGATTTTCTTTTCAGTTTAGAATAGGAGTTTGGGGGCATATGACGATTGAATTTATTAACAGGATTATATGAAAAAAATGTGATTAATCTTTTTCAATTATTTAATGATTTGTATATTGCGAGAGTTTAATATTATACAACACAAATAGTAAAGCAAGAAGAACATGAAATTACATGAATGCATTATGAGAACACGATTACTGGTTTCCTTTTGTTGTGTGCCCATTCTATCTGTTAGTGCAACTATATCGCAGTTGCCTACAAAGATGGAAGTCCTTCAGCAAATGGCTTTAGTGAACAACTATTACATGACCAACAATGCAATTTCCGCAGGAACTAACGATTGGGTAAAATCCGCTTATTTCACAGGGTGTATGGAGTTTTATAAGGTTTATCAGGATCAGAAGTTACTTGATTATATGACCTTATGGGCCGAAAAAAATAAGTGGGCGTTGGGAGTAAATGCCGACAAGCATGGTGCTGACGGGCAAGTGTGTGGACAAACTTACATTGATTTGTACTGGTTGGATAAAAATAAACAGGAGTATAAGATACAGGCCATTAAAGAGTGTGTGGATAATTTGATTGCTAATCCGCAGGAATCTATTGACGATTGGTGGTGGGTAGATTCTTATTTTATGGCGATGCCTCTTTTCTCGAAACTGGGAGATTTGTATAAAGATAACGTTTATTTTGAACGGATGCATGCTATGCATACCTATTCAAAAGCGCGTTGGAAACTTTATGATGAAACAGACCACATTTGGTTTCGTGATAGTACGCAGGTACCTGCCAGGAGCCTGAGTCCTAATAAGAAGAAAGTCTGCTGGTCTCGTGGAAATGGTTGGGCGGTTGCTGCTTGTGTTCGTGTCTTGAATGACCTGCCTGCCGATCATTCTTATAGAGTGGAATATGTTCAGTTGCTGACGGAAATGGCAGCAGCTTTAAAAGCCTGTCAGCGTGAAGATGGATTCTGGAATAGAAATCTGGCCGATCCGGAACATCTTGCTGGTCCGGAAACAAGTGGTACAGCCCTTTTTGTATATGGCTTATCTTGGGGAATAAATCACGGAGTACTCGATAGAGAGTTTTATCTGCCTGTGGTTCTCAAAGCGTGGAATGGAATGACTACGATTGCGGTTCATAAAAACGGACTTTTAGGATATGTTCAAGGACCTGGTTTCAAGCCGGAATCAAACTATCCCTTAAATGCTGAATCGACTTGGGACTATGGAGTCGGAGCTTTCCTGTTGGCCGGAAGTGAAGTTGTAAAACTGGCCGAAGGTGAAATGCCGGAAGTAGGTGATTTACCGGAACCGCCTGTTGAGGCAGTGAACATAAACGTGACGGCAAGTACTTATGAAACCGGTACGACAAATACTCCGGAAAAGACTTTGGATCGGGATTTCAATACACGTTGGTCGGCCGAAGGTGAACAATGGATTAAGTACGATTTACTATCAGAAGAAACAATAGCAACGGTTGATATTGCATTTTGGGATGGACATAAGCGTAAGTTTAACTTCTCAATAGAGCTTTCGACGGATGATGAAAACTGGACAGAAGTTTTTAATGGCCAATCCGGAGGAAATACGGATCGTTGGGAGACGTTTTACATAGGTCCTTGTAAAGCCCGCTATGTCAGAATAAGCGGAAAGGGAAATACTAAAAATAAATGGAACAGCATTTTAGAGACTCGTATTAATATCATAGACGTGCCAACAGATATCAATAGGATCGAAAGTCAAACAGCTGTGACGATATACCCGAATCCGGCTTCGGATGTCTTGAATATTGAAGGTACTGATAATGGTGAGACGATTTGTATATACAATGATTTGGGAGTCAAGGTTATGGAAACATGGAACCGGACAATTGATATATCTTCTTTTTCAACCGGGATTTATTTTGTGAAAGTTCAGAATGCGGTCTTTAAGGTTATCAAACAATGATTTTGATACTTGCTATGTTGCGTATCATGTTGTGAACGCCTTAAAAACCGGTTCGATTTTCTGTATTTCCGATTCAAATCCAAACCAATAACCGGCTTGTCCTTCCTGATTTATTGGCAAGAAGCACAAACGCAGTGTTTCTTTGTATTCACCATAGAGGATTGTCCATGTTTCAGGAGGAACCTGCCGCTTGGTTTTGACTTTTTCAGCCGGAAGTTTCTTTAACGACATACCCGCCTCTATCCAGGCGATGCTTACTTGCGTCTGATAGTCAGTATAGTACTTTTTACAGAATTCATACAGAATCAATCCTCTTTTCTCCAGACTCAGTGGTTGGTCTATCAGCCCAATCTCTATCAGATGATTTAAAAGTTCGTGTAGAAATGTTTGGTTTTCCAGAATCAATTTTCGCGTGATAGACTGCCAGGCAGGAGTGTTATAGAAACCATCTAATAATCGTGAGAGGTAGCGGGCTGTTTGTAGCTCATCTACACTGATTTCCCTGGTTTGCAACACTTCGTAAGGTGGGAGTGGGGCATATTGAATCCCTAATTCTTCCGCTCTTCTCCGCATTTCTGTACCGGGAAGCAACTTTAACGATTCCAATTGTATTTCTCCTGCTCCATATTCGGCAAGGGTTCGTATGTCTTCGAATATTTCGGAGAGATGATACAGCGGTAGTCCGGCAATAAGATCGGCATGAGTCTCCATATTGGGCAGTGCACAGAGATATTTCAGTCCGTTCAGTGCATCGGATAAGCGTCCCATCCGTCGGCTTTGTTCGAGCACAGGCTCACGCAAACTCTGAATGCCGGCTTCCAGATGGAGCAAGCCTTTGGGAAGCTTGGCAAGTTCTTGTTTCAGCTCTTCGGAGAGCAAGGCCGGGTGTATCTCAAGATGAAAGCAGATATCAGGAGAAAATTCGAGAAACAGATTGAGTAGTTCTTTGGCCCGTTTGTTATTGTAATTGAAGGTACGGTCAAGTACGCGAATGTTCTTGATACCATGTCGGTGGATCTCTTTTAAGCGTTCACGGATGACCTCTATAGAGAGTGTCCGTACCGGTTTTTCTCCACCGCTTACACAGAAGGCGCACGTGTTGAAGCAGCCTCGTGTTGTTTCAAGTTGTACAAATGGTTTACTCCAGTTGAAGAAGCGACTTTGTTCTGGCGAAATGAGATTGGCAAACTCCATGACGCGGGCAATTCCATTGTCGCGATAGCCTCCTTCTTTATCAAGGTAGCACAATCCGGCAATGGTATTCCAGTTTTCCGGTTGGTTCCAACACTCAAGCCACTGTGGGAATACCTCTTCACCTTCTCCACGAAACACACAACTGACAAATGGATTCTTGCGCAGAAACGCTTCGTTGTCTCCCAAAAACTCAGGTCCTCCCATAACTACACAACATTGCGGAAGCAACGCTTTAGCTCTTGAAACAATATGTAGTAACTGCTCGTGATTGAACAGCCAATTGGTGGCGGCAATGATATCCGGTTGGTGATAATAGATACTGTTTGCCACCATACCTGCATTTTCATTAATAGTAGCTGATACGATTTCCCATTCGATGGAGTTATCTGTTGCAATTTGAGCATGCAGTGCCGGTAACGCCAAAGAGGAGTGGGCATAAGAGCTATTTAAGTCGAGCCAAAGAATTTTCATGCAAGAATTTTAACGTTTATGGCCGCAAAGGTATAAAAAAGCAGGCTTTATTCACACATCGTTGATTAAAAACGCTATATTTGTCGTCATATATTAACTATAAGTCATAAGAATATGAGAAAATTAAACTATGCACGATTTATATTGTTATTAGTATTGACACTTGGTTTAAATGCTTGTGGTGGTGACGATGTTTACTACACAGATGATTATTTACGTAATAGTGATGAAAAGTTGTGTGGAAAAACGTGGTCGGAAAATTATACAGAAGATAATATGAAGTGTGTCCATCAGCTGAAATTTACGAAAGATAGGAGCGGACAAGAGATATTCAACTATTATCGTGTCGGCGAATCACGTCCTGCACGTACTGAAAGTTATAATTTTGATTGGGAATGGATAGATCAGGAAATGGAAGGGTTGAAACTGGATCGTGGTGCCGGAGAGATTCACTATTTTGATAATGTCTGGGTACGTCAGAACTATCTTTCTGGTAAATTGGATGGTATAGAAGTGACATTTGTAAAAGAATAAAATAACGAATATGAAAATATTGAATCCTATAAAGTTGCTGTTGGTATTGACCATGCTGGCTGTTGGCTTTTCTTCTTGTGAAGAAGATGATGAAACCATTTATGATTATCTCATTGGGCGTACGTGGGTGGGTGATCTGGGGTTTATTGATGGACCTTATGCGCTGGAAAGTGGCATCACCTTCAAAGGAAATGATTATGCAGTAGATAGGCAGTTTTATTATGCCGAAGATGGTGGCGGTGAAGCTGGTACCCTGAGGCTTAATTGGTGGATAGATATGGGAACGTTATATCTGGATTATGGTCCGGATTATCCTCTGTTAGAGATCAGAGGAGTGTATATCACCGGACGTTTCCTTTATGGTGAGCTTTATGCAGATGGAAATTATGAGTTCAGCGTCACGTTGGAAGCAAACTAAAGTTATTATTTATTCTTTGGATAGCATGCTAATATCCAACTACTGATATAGTATTTTAACAGTGACTTAAAATGCATATTAACAGTGTGTTAAGTACGTACTTTTATACCCCAAAAGTACGTACTTTTTTATAGTCTGATTTGCAGTTGTTTTTAGGATGAAATTTATGGTATATGGTTATTGCTTTAGAAACAACTTTTTGAAATTAGGCGGATACGGCGTCTCAAACTCCATTAGTTCGTTTGTCACCGGATGATAGAAACAAAGTTTGAATGCATGCAGAGCCAATCGGCCAATAGGGTTGGGAACACCTTCGCCACCATATCTTCCGTCACCGATAATGGGATGTCCCAAGTCTTGCATATGTACACGAATCTGATTCTTACGTCCTGTTTCCAGATCGAGTTCCATCAATGAGTATCCGTTGGCACGTTTGATGGTGTGATAATGTGTGATTGATTTGGAGCCACCATCATCGTATTGGCTGGAACTTACATACAATGTACGGTCTGTTAACCAGGAGGTTACTGTGCCGTGATCCTTCTCCATTTCGCCTTCCACAACTGCTACATAACGACGATCTGTAACAATATCATGCCAGTATTCGCGCAAAGTGTGCTGGGTCTTTTCGTCTTTAGCAAACATCATTATACCTGATGTATCGCGGTCCAGACGATGTACTACATATACGCGGTGGTGTTTGCCCGAGCGTTGTACATACTCATTCAGGATGGTATAGGCTGTACGTTCTTTCTGGCGTTCGGTGTTCACTGAAAGTAACCCTTCCTTTTTCTCTATTACAATGATAAAGGCATCTTCGTACACAATCTTCAGCAGGCGGTTATTGAATTCTTTCCGGCCTTTATCTTTGCTGATCTGTACCTTCATACCCGGCTTTAAAGCAAAGTCAAACTGAGTGGTTATTACATTGTCTACATAAACCACACGTTTGCTTAATAATGATTTCAGCTTTGTACGGCTGGCATCCGGCATTTTAGCAGCGAGGAATCCCATGAGGTCCATTGGTTCCTTCACTAAATAACCGGTATATTGTGCCCGGGCTTTCTCAGCCGGGGTTCTTTTAGGTCTTTTTTCTTTAGCCATTTTTTCTCTTTTATCTGAGTTCAAGCAATACTACATTTTCTACATGGTGCGTATGTGGGAACATATCGACCGGTTGCACGGCTGTCACCTTATATTTCACATCAAGCAGTTGTAAGTCGCGTGCCTGGGTGGCCGGATTACAACTGACATATACAATTCGTTTGGGTTCGGCAAACAAGATAACATCCACTACATCCTGATGCATTCCAGCACGGGGAGGGTCGGTTATAATTACATCCGGACGTCCGTATTCGTTGATGAAATCCTGCGTCAGCATATCTTTCATATCTCCTGCAAAGAACAGTGCATTATGGATGTCATTAATTTCTGCATTTACTTTTGCGTCTTCAATGGCTTCGGGCACATATTCGATACCGATTACTTGGCGAGCCTGACGTGATACGAAGTTAGCGATGGTTCCCGTACCCGTATAAAGGTCATAGACCAGTTCGTTTCCGGTCAATCCGGCAAAGTTACGGGCTATTTTATATAGATTGTATGCTTGCTCCGAGTTTGTCTGGTAGAATGATTTCGGTCCTACTTTGAAGCGCAGTCCTTCCATCTCTTCAAACATATGATCGTTGCCTTTGAATACGTGTACGTCCAGATCATTGATAGTATCGTTACACTTATTATTAATAATGTATAGGAGGGAAGTTATTTCGGGGAATGTATCTGCTACGTATTGCAACAGTTGCTTGAAAAGTTTCATTTCGCTCTCTTCTACAATCTTGCAGATGATAATTACCATCAATTCTCCTGTAGATGATGTGCGGACAATCATGTTGCGAAGCATACCTTCCTGAGAACGCAGGTTGATGAATGAGTAATTGTGTTCGTAGGCATAATCGCGTACTGCATTGCGGATACGATTGGATATATCATCCTGCAACCAGCATTTTTCTATTGCCAATACTTTATCAAATGCTCCGGGAATGTGGAAACCTACAGCATTCATCTGATCGTATTTCACATCCTGTTTTACTTCTTCGTTGGTGAGCCAGCGCTTGTTGGAGAAAGTGAACTCCAGTTTGTTCCGGTAGAATTCGGTTTTGGCAGAACCCAGGATAGGAGATACCTCCGGCAGTTCAATTTTACCAATACGTCTCAGATTATCTTCTACTTGTTTCTGTTTGAATTTTATTTGCTCTGCATAAGGCAACACTTGCCACTTGCAGCCACCGCATACACCATAGTGCTGGCAGAAAGGAACGGCACGTATCGGAGAGAGTTCGTGAAACTTCACTGCTTCTGCTTCGGCATATTTATTCTTTTTACGTTTGATTTGCAGGTCTACTACATCACCCGGTACTACGTAAGGAACAAAAATCACCAGGTCGTCTACTTTTGCTATGGCTTTTCCTTCGGCAGCCACATCCGTAATTGTTATCTTCTCCAGTAGGGGAAGCTCTTTTCTCTTTCTTGCCACTTTTACACCAGTCTAATAAATTATTTCGCAAAAATAGGCATTTTTTCGGGATTTATCTCTATCCTTTGAAATAATAAAGATTGCAATGTCGAAATTGCATTTTAGCAGAAACTTTTTTCGCTAAAAGTTTTTTGGTTTACGAAATATACTTAGATTTGCGAACAGAAAAACCCAATAGACAACTTTAAATACATATTATGGACAAAAAAAGAGTTTATACTTTTGGTAATGGCCAGGCAGAAGGCAAGGCCGACATGAAGAATTTATTAGGTGGCAAAGGTGCCAATCTTGCAGAAATGAACCTTATCGGGGTTCCTGTTCCTCCCGGATTTACTATCACAACAGACGTTTGTACCGAATATTATGAACTGGGACAAGATAAAGTCGTAGCTCTCCTGAAAAATGAAGTAGAAAAAGCAATTGAGAATATTGAAGTCTTGATGAAGTCGAAGTTCGGCGATATTGAGAACCCTTTGCTGGTTTCCGTTCGTTCCGGAGCACGTGCTTCTATGCCGGGTATGATGGATACGATTCTTAATCTGGGGTTGAATGACGAGGTAGTGGAAGGATTGACCCGTAAGACCGGGAATGCCCGTTTTGCATGGGATTCTTATCGCCGTTTTGTACAGATGTACGGTGATGTGGTGTTGGGTATGAAACCTGTGAACAAGGAAGACGTGGATCCGTTTGAAGCTATCATCGAAGACGTGAAACATGCAAAAGGAGTGAAGCTGGACAATGAACTTGAAGTGGCGGATCTTAAAGAACTTGTAAAACGTTTCAAAGCTGCTGTAAAAGAACAGACCGGAAAAGATTTCCCGACTTGTGCCTACGAACAACTTTGGGGTGCCGTATGTGCAGTATTTAATTCATGGATGAACGAACGTGCGATCCTTTACCGTAAGATGGAGGGAATTCCTGATGAATGGGGTACAGCTGTCAGTGTACAGGCTATGGTATTCGGTAATATGGGTGAAACTTCTGCTACGGGTGTTTGCTTCTCACGTGATGCCGCTACCGGTGAAGATCTCTTCAATGGTGAGTATTTGATTAATGCACAGGGTGAAGACGTTGTAGCAGGTATTCGTACTCCGCAACAGATTACTAAGATTGGTTCTCAACGCTGGGCCGTACTGGCTGGTGTGACCGAAGATATTCGTGCTGCTAAATTCCCTTCAATGGAAGAGGCAATGCCCGAAATTTATAAGCAATTGGATGAATTGCAGACTAAACTGGAAAATCATTATCGCGATATGCAGGACATGGAGTTCACTGTACAGGAAGGTAAATTGTGGTTCCTGCAGACTCGTAACGGAAAACGTACCGGTGCGGCTATGGTGAAAATTGCTATGGACTTGCTCCATCAGGGAATGATTGACGAGAAAACAGCTTTGATGCGTGTTGAACCCAATAAACTGGATGAACTTCTTCACCCGGTATTCGATAAAAATGCTTTGAAACAAGCGAAAGTATTGACTCGTGGTTTGCCGGCTTCTCCGGGAGCTGCAACCGGACAGATCGTTTTCTTTGCTGATGATGCTGCCGAATGGGCTGCAGGGGGTAAGAAAGTGGTTATGGTACGTGTTGAGACTTCTCCTGAAGACCTTGCAGGTATGGCTGTGGCACAGGGTATTCTTACTGCACGTGGTGGAATGACTTCACATGCTGCTGTTGTGGCTCGTGGTATGGGTAAATGTTGCGTCTCAGGTGCAGGTGCATTAAATATTGACTATAAAGCACGCACGGTTGAAGTAGATGGTGTTTTGCTGAAAGAAGGTGATTATATTTCATTGAATGGTAGTACGGGTGAAGTTTATCAGGGTAAGGTAGAAACCAAAGCTGCTGAACTTTCCGGTGACTTTGCCGAATTGATGGCATTGGCCGATAAATATACAAAACTTCAGGTACGTACTAATGCCGATACTCCGCATGATGCGAGAGTAGCCCGTGATTTTGGTGCCGTTGGTATTGGGCTTTGCCGTACGGAGCATATGTTCTTTGAAGGAGAAAAGATTAAGGCAATGCGTGAAATGATTCTGGCAGAAGATGCCGAGGGACGTCGTAAGGCATTGGCTAAAATCCTTCCGTACCAGCAGGCTGACTTTAAGGGAATATTCAAGGCAATGGAAGGTTGTCCGGTGACTGTACGTCTGCTTGATCCTCCTTTGCATGAGTTTGTACCGCATGATTTGAAAGGACAGCAGGAAATGGCAAATACAATGGGTGTAAGCCTGCAATATATTCAACAGCGTGTAGAGTCACTTTGTGAGCACAATCCGATGTTGGGCCACCGTGGTTGCCGTTTAGGAAATACATATCCTGAAATTACTCAGATGCAGACACGTGCTATTTTAGGTGCTGCACTTGAATTGAAGAAAGAGGGGGTTGAGACTCATCCTGAAATCATGGTGCCTCTGACCGGTATCCTGTATGAGTTTAAACAACAGGAAGACGTGATTCGTGCGGAAGCTGAAAAACTGTTTGCTGAAGTAGGTGATCGTATCGACTTCAAGGTAGGTACAATGATTGAAATTCCACGTGCTGCCCTGACTGCCGACCGTATCGCTTCTTCTGCCGAGTTCTTCTCATTCGGTACAAATGACCTGACTCAGATGACCTTTGGTTATTCTCGTGATGATATCGCTTCCTTCCTTCCAGTCTATCTGGAAAAGAAGATTCTGAAAGTAGACCCATTCCAGGTACTCGATCAGAAGGGTGTAGGCCAATTGGTACGTATGGCAACAGAAAAAGGCCGTGCTGTTCGTCCGGACTTGAAATGTGGTATTTGTGGTGAACATGGTGGTGAACCATCTTCTGTGAAGTTCTGTCATAGAGTGGGATTGAACTATGTGAGCTGTTCTCCGTTCAGAGTACCTATTGCAAGACTTGCAGCCGCACAAGCAGCGATAGAAGATTGATAATTAGTACTGTATATTAATTTTGAGAGAGGGAAGCCATTCAAACAGGTTTCCCTCTTTTATTTTCCTTGTTTGGGTATTTTATAAAAAACTAACTAAAAAATTGTATAATCAGAACTCTTGTTATACCTTTGCGCCCCGAAAATAAATAGACACCGGATGCTTGCCTATTTTATGTTTAATTTAAAATAAAAAGAAAAATGAAAAAACTATTAGTATTTTTGTTTGTTGTGGTTGCAACTTTGTCTGTGAATGCGCAGGATATTTACATGGGTGGTACATTCAATTTATGGCGTAATACTGATGCCAATAGAACAAATTTTACAATAGCTCCGGAAGTTGGTTATAACCTCAGTGAGAAATGGGCGGTAGGTGTAACTTTCTCGTATGCTCATGACTATTTGAAGGGATTGAAGACAAATAGTGTTGCTATTGCACCTTATGCTCGTTTTTCATATTATGAGAATAAGATTGTAAGACTGTTTGTTGACGGTGGTTTGGGATTTTCTACAAGCCGCGTGAAAGATGCTGATGATGCAATTAACGGTTATGAAATCGGATTACAACCGGGTATCGCTCTTAAACTGAACAAGAGTTTTAGTCTTGTTGCTAAATGTGGCTTTGTTGGTTTCAGAGATGATTATACAGTAAAAGAAGATGGCTTTGGTATCAGCTTACGTAGTGAAGATCTGAGCTTTGGTTTCCACTATGAATTTTAATAAACCAATTTTGAAAATTTAGAGCGAAGATTCTTTATTTTCTAATAAAAATAGGGAAGGGAGTTCCGGTAAATAGGGAATTCCCTTTTTTATGTATGTAATATCTATTTGTTTTGTAATTGTTGACTTAATATTTGTTTTGTGTGTAATTAGATTATACATTTGTATATTGTTGTTAGATACAGAGGCTAAATGACTTTTTATTAATTAAAACACTAAAATCATGAAGAAAAGTATTTTGTTAGTGATGTTTGCTTTATTATCGGTAGCAGGTTTCTCACAGGTTTCATGGAATGCTAAAGTCGGTATGAATATTAGCAACTTTACAGGTGATCTGGATGTAAGTGCAAAAGTTGGTGTTAAATTAGGGGTAGGAATGGAATATGCCTTTAATGATACATGGTTATTACAACCTTCCTTATTCTTATCCCAGAAGGGGGCTAAGTTTAGTGCAACTGTTTCTGGCGATGAAGCTGATGTGAAATTCAACGCTATGTATTTTGAATTACCAATTATGATGGCAGCACGTTTTAATGTGGCTAATAATACAAATATTGTGGTAAGTGCCGGTCCGTATATGGCTTATGGAGTAGGAGGGAAAACCAGAACAAAAATGAGGATTGGAGGAGCGAAGACAGATATAAAAGAAAGCACTTTTGGCAGTGATGCTTTTGATCGTTTTGACGCAGGCTTAGGAGTTGGTGTTGCGGCTGAGTTTGGTCGGATTATAGTAGGACTCGACGGGCAGTTTGGTTTGGTGAAGTTGATGGATATGAACATTGACTCCAATCCAAAAAATATAAACTGTGCTATTACTTTAGGATATAAATTTTAAGATAACCCCTGACTGTTTTTATTAATAAACGAAGCTCCCACCTTATTCTTCAAGAATGAAGTGGGAGTTTTTTTATAGAATGACTATGCTCTCTTAATCAGCCAGTCTTTTCAGTTTCTTGAAATGCTCTATTACCGCCAGATAATCACGGTCACAACAGGCATCAAATTTATTCCATACGTCTCCCAATACTACAGCACCACCGAAGCCGAAATCTTTTATTTCCGGTAAATTATCTTCGTTGATGCCTCCAAGGGCCATGACTTTACAGTCTATAATTTTATCTTTTTGTGCCTGGCGAAGTTCTTCGGCAGTGTATGTAGAGTAATAATTGACTTTTGAAATACTGTCGTAGATAGGGCTCATGAACACATAGTCGTAAAAATGCTTTTTATTTTTTACTTCTTCTACTGAATGGCATGAACAACTTACATGTCCGGCGTAATCATGCGGTTCTTTAGGGTTACGACTATTCAAATGAATTCCCATCAGATTGAATTCTTCTTTCAGATAGAAATGTTCATGTGTTACGATACGATTGTGATATCTTTCCGGTATGAGTGTCAAAAGACGTTCTGAGTACATAGCGGGCGTTTCCGGTTTTCTAAGATGTAGGATATCCAGACCCTCTTCAAAAAGAGCAGTAATTATTTTATCCTCTTCAATGAAGAAGGTGGGGGTGGTAACTACAATAAGCTTCATTTTTTATGTTAAACAGTTTGTTTAGCAAAGTTAGTAATTAACTATTTGCGAGACCAACGTTTATAGTGAAAATATGTTAGATTGCCATGTCCGCAAGTCAATTGTCCATAGTTTACCGGCTAAAACCTCTCCAAAACCACAGATTATCTTTAAAACTTCGGTTGCCTCTACACTTCCGGTAATGGCAGGTGTGACGCCTATTACTCCTTTAGGTGGAGGAGGCATACGTAGCATCTCTTCTTCGTTGGGGTATAAATCCCGGTATGTCTTTTTTGTCTTGCCATAATTGAATACAGATACCTGACCTTCAAAGCCGCAGATGGCTCCGTAGACATAGGGTTTACCCTGTTCTGCACAGACATCATTGATCAGATATCGTGTAGTAAAGTTGTCGCAACCGTCCACAACAATATCATAGTCACTGATAAGGTCTTTAGCATTTTCTTTGCTCAATCGGCCCGGGCAAGAGTTTACTATAATTTCACTATTGAGTGCTGTAAGGCGCATGGCGGCACATACTGCTTTAAAATCACCTAATTCATCTTCTGTGTATAATACTTGCCGTTGCAGATTGCTGATACTTACTTCATCGTCATCTACGAGTCCCAGTGTACCGACTCCTGCTCCTGCTAAATAAAGGGCGATAGGAGAACCGAGTCCTCCCACACCGACTATCAGAACTTTAGCGGCTTTTAGCTTGGCTTGTCCTTCTTTTCCAATTTCCGGAAGAATTATTTGTCTGTTGTAACGCATGAATATATTTACTGTTGGACAATTTACGATTTACGATTGAAATTACTTGAATTTACATGAATATATTTACTATTAGACAATTTACGATTTACGATTGAAAAATGATTTTCTATATTGGATATATATAAGTGGGAGGACTAATTTCAATCGTAAATTGTAAATCGTCCAATCGTAAATATATTAAATCCTCATTGTTGTTTATAATCAAAAGTCTGATCCCAGTCTTTCCATATCGGTTCGCGTCCCAGCTTTTTCAGAGCCTTTTCTACTTCTGTGGCTTTGCGCTCATCACTGACATGAAATTGCTCGAGCGTTTGTGGATAGCTGTAATATCCGCCCGGCTCTGTTTTGCTTTCGGCGCTCATAGTAGTTACACCTAATGTTGCCATATTATTACGGATTTCCGCACTCTCACGGGTGGAGTAGGAGATATCTACATCATGATCGAAGATGCGCATGGCAAAGGTGAGTTGTGCCAGTTCACGGTCGTTCATAACAACGTTTGGTTGAAAACCACCATTTTCGGAAGGGCGCATACGTGGGAAGTTCATACTATACTTGGTTTTCCAGTAATGCTTTTGCAGATAGCGCAGGTGGTATGCCATCATTGTCACGTCGGTACGCCATTCTTCCAGACCTATAAGTACGCCCATACCTATTTTGTGAACACCTGCCTGTCCCATGCGATCGAAACCATTAACGCGCCATTCAAATTTAGACTTCATGCCACGGGGATGGTAGGTTTTATAGTTCGCTTTATTGTAGGTTTCCTGAAAGCAAATAACGCCATTCAGACCGTGATGGGTCAGTTCTTCATATTCCTCTGCCTTCAGTGGCATAACTTCTATTTGCAAATTACTGAAATAGGGTTTTGCCAGATCGAGTGCCCGTGCTATATACGGTACTCCTGCGGCAGCCGGGTTTTCTCCTGTCACTAATAGCAGGTTTTCGAAAGGAGCCAGTTTTTTGATGGCTTTGTACTCATTTACCATCTCTTCTTCTGTTAATATAGTACGCTTCATCGGGTTGCTGATGTGGAAACCACAATAGACGCATGAGTTGGTACATGAGTTGGTAAGATAGAGAGGGACGAACATGGAAATCGTCTTTCCGAAACGCTCCATTGTATATTTTTGACTAAGCCGTGCCATGACCTCAAGATAAGGGGCTGCGGCTGGTGAGATTAATGCCATGAAGTCATTAACGTCACAATGTTCTTTTCCTAATGCCCGACGTACATCGGCATCTGTCTTGGAATAGATGGCTTTCGTCGTCTCCTCCCAGGATATTTTATCTAATTCATCTGAAAACATTTTATTTTTTTCTTTTTGTAGTCTGATTTATTTTCTTCAGTGTATTCCGGATTGTTGTTGTTACTCCTTTTGAAAAGAATTCTGTTTCAACACTTTCGAGAATGATACGTAATTCACCCAACAGTTCCGGCTCTTTCTGGCAGAGCCGGTAAGCGGTCTTGATACACAAAGCTTGTACTCCGATACTTTCAGCGGGGGAGAACATACGGTCGAAACAGAAATTCAGCAGAGGAACAGATATGGGTTCCTGTACCGGAAGATTGAAGAGAATGGAAAGAAGCAGACGTTTTGAACCGTCGTGTGTACAATTCAACAAGCGTCCTGTCAGTTCTTCCCGTAATGGGACAAACCAACCGGGATGAACCTCACTTAGCTTTTCGCAAACCCATAATGCACGCCATGAAACGAGGAGTTTATTGTCGAAGGTGAGTTTGTACATATCCGGTAATTCCTCCGGATGAAGGCTGAGAGATTTTACCATTGGTTCAATGTTCAATTCAGAAATATGCACCAACAGGGCATTACGAAACTCGTCGATTCTTTCCATATCTGTTTATTCTTCTTTCTTTGTGTTTTTGAGTTCACGACTCAGACGCATGGCACAGAAGTTAGGACCGCACATCGTACAATATTCTCCGTCTGTATGCCGCCCGGCATGGAAATAGGAGAAAGCACGTTCGGGGTCAAGTGAAAGGTCGAATTGGTCTTTCCAACGGAACTCATAACGGGCTTTGCTTAGTGCATTATCACGTACTTGTGCACCGGGATGTCCTTTTGCAAGATCGGCTGCATGAGCAGCAATTTTGTAAGTGATCACTCCCACACGTACGTCTTCTTTGTCGGGCAGAGCAAGATGTTCTTTCGGAGTGACATAGCAGAGCATTGCTGTGCCCAACCAACCAATCTGTGCAGCACCAATAGCCGATGTGATATGGTCATATCCGGGAGCGATGTCTGTAACCAACGGACCGAGGGTATAGAAAGGAGCATTGTGACATTTTTCTATCTGACGTTCCATGTTTTCTTTGATTTTGTGCATAGGTACATGTCCGGGCCCTTCAATGAATGCCTGCACATTCTTTTCCCAGGCACGCACTACAAGCTCTCCCATGGTGTCGAGCTCGGCAAATTGTGCTTCATCATTAGCATCGTGGATAGACCCGGGGCGAAGGCCGTCTCCCAATGAAACGGCTACATCATATTGTGCTAAAATATCACAGATGTCATCAAAATGCTCGTAGAGGAAACTTTCACGGTCATGTACAAGGCACCATTTACTCATAATACTTCCCCCACGGCTTACAATTCCACAAAGACGTTTTTCTGCCAGATGTACATTGTGACGGCGAATTCCTGCATGGATGGTGAAATAGTCTACACCCTGTTCGCATTGTTCAATCAAAGTATCGCGGTAAAGTTCCCAGGTAAGGTCTTCTACTTTCCCATTAACTTTCTCCAGAGCCTGATAGATGGGTACAGTACCTACCGGTACCGGGCAATTACGAATGATCCACTCGCGTGTTTCATGGATATTTTCTCCTGTTGAGAGATCCATAAGTGTGTCGCCGCCCCATTTGCAGCTCCATACGGCTTTTTCCACTTCTTCGTCAATACCGGAGGTTGTGGCAGAGTTTCCGATATTCGTATTGATTTTCACCAGGAAGTTACGTCCGATAATCATAGGTTCTGCTTCCGGGTGATTAATATTAGCAGGTAATACAGCACGTCCTTCGGCTATTTCCTGACGGACAAATTCAGGAGTGATGTATGTTTCTATACCCAATTCTTCGCAGTTCATATTTTCACGGATAGCTACGTATTCCATCTCCGGAGTGATGATACCACGTTTGGCATATGCCATTTGAGTGATGTGTTCACCTTTCTTTGCCCGGTAGGGTAGAGCGATATGTTCAAAGCGCAGATGATCTAATCCTTTGTCATCCCGGCGCATACGGCCATACTCAGAAGTAATTTCGGGTAATTGCTCTACGTCGTTCCGTTTCAGAATCCATGCTTCACGTAAGCGTGGTAAGCCTTTTTTCAGGTCGATAGATACATTGGTATCACTGAAAGGCCCACTGGTGTCATATACATAAACTTTTGGATTGGGTGTTATAATTTTCTCGTCACCATCGAAAGTTGTGCTTGGCACTTGTTCTACTCTGCGCATAGCTACCCGTATTTCGGGGAATAATTTGCCGGGCATATACACTTTCTCAGAGCGTGGGAATTTTATTTTTTGTTCCATATGATTAGTTGTTAAATTACAGTGCGTCTATGTCGCAGCTATTTATTGTATGTTTAGAAATGCTGTAAGAGGAGAGCTTGCTTCTGCTATGAGGTTATCCGCTTGCATACCTAAACCAGCTTCATAAGCCATACGTCCGGCTTCTACTGCCATCTTGAATGCTTTGGCCATTTCTAACGGATCACTTGCTACCGCAATGGCTGTATTGACCAGACAGGCAGATGCACCTAACTCCATGGCTTCTGCCGCATGACTTGGAGCACCGATACCGGCATCTACTACTACAGGGATATTGGCTTGTTCGATGATAATTTTCAGGAATTCTTTCGTTTGCAACCCCTTGTTTGTTCCGATAGGAGCACCCAGTGGCATTACTGTTGCAGCACCGGCTTCTTCCAGTTGTTTACAAAGCACAGGGTCGGCTTGGCAATAGGGGAGTACAACAAAGCCTAATTTCACTAATTCTTCAGTTGCCTTCAGGGTTTCTACAGAATCGGGAAGGAGATAACGTGGGTCGGGATGAATTTCGAGTTTCAGCCAGTTTGTACCGAATGCTTCACGTGCCATTTGTGCGGCAAATATAGCCTCTTCGGCATTTCTTACTCCCGACGTATTGGGCAATAACTGAATATGCGGATGGATGATATGTTTCAGCATGTCATCTTCTTTGTTATCCATATCAATACGCTTCATAGCTACTGTCACCATTTCAGTGCCCGATGCCAGAAGAGATTGTTCCATCAGTTCATTAGAGTTGAATTTGCCTGTTCCTAAGAAAAGACGGGAGTTGAACTCACGTCCCGCAATAATAAGTTTTTCCATATCTGTGATTTGTGAATTATAATTTATGAATTATCGAGAGGAATCTTTTTTAGAAGTTAATTGATAGAATACGGTTGGTTTCCTCTATCGGATTTTCTGCCCGCAAGATGGTACCGGAAAGGGCGATAGCATTTACTCCGGTTTTCATAATGTCGGGGATATCTTCGAAAGTAATTCCTCCGATGGCAACTACCGGCAGCGTGATATCTTCTTTTTCCATCAGTGAAAGAATGGATGTGTATCCTTCCAGCCCTAACACGGGACTCAGATTTTTTTTAGTTGTAGTAAAGCGGAAGGGGCCTATCCCTACATAATCAACTCCTGCCTCATATAGCATTTTTACATCTTCGAAGGTATTGGCTGTTCCTCCGATGATAAATTGTTCTCCCATTCGTTGACGGGCTTCTGCTACCGGCATATCCATTTTACCCAGATGTACTCCGTCTACTTCTAACTTAATTGCCAGTTCTACATGGTCATCCAATATTAGGATGGACTCGTATTCCCGGCACATTTGTTGCAATTGCAGGGCAACGGCTTCTACCTCTTCAAGCGGGGCCTCTTTCATTCGTAGTTGTATCCATTTGCATCCGCCTTCGAGTGCCATACGTGCCGAGTCCAGATACGAATACTTTTCTGTCTGGTGGGTAATAAATTGTAGATTGATCATTTTTTATCCTCCGCAAGCTGCTTTAATAATAACCAGATTGTCACTCTCATGCAGTACAAATTTATCCCACTCTGTGCGTGGAATCATTTTATTGTTTACCGCGATGGCAATGCCTTGCGAAGAAAGTTCCAACTGTTCGGTCAGTTGGGTGATGGTAGAAGCATCTGTGATTTTTACTTCTTTGTTGTTAACTTGTACTTTCATTGTTACAGAATTAAAATTATAATGAAAGTAAATACAAAGAGAGTGCTAATGGTGGAGGCGATAAAAGTAACACAATCCCTACGTCAGTACTAACTGCATCAGGTTCCAGGGTATAATCTCAGCCCCTATAGGGCACCCCTTTGTTTTTACAGGGGCAAAGTAAATGAAAAAGATGCAGAAAAACGGCAAAACGGAGGATTATTTTTAAAAAGGTTCATTCGGCAAATGCGTGGTTTGTTAATATTGTTAATGCTGTTTTTAACGCTTTGGATATACCATCCTATATTGTACACTTTGGTGGTTCTTCTTCAATTTAGTTGAACCGTGTTTGATAAGTCACTTTTGCAAAGTTGGCTCTATGGGATTCAAAATCATCAACGCTCATTCTTTTATCAGTTTAA